>ENA-UPSY01000272-UPSY01000272.1-human-gut-metagenome-genome-assembly--contig:-NODE-272-length-63653-cov-19.912404_pt1 | contig 63653 bp, 49 predicted proteins | sample MGYA00250044_ERZ773365 | MGnify/ENA primary metagenome ERZ773365 (study PRJEB29103, sample SAMN06111932) | human gut metagenome | biome: human gut; feature: ankylosing spondylitis patient; material... | reverse complement strand
ATGCGTCCCCTTGGCTGGCTTTCTCCCGTTGAATTTCTTTCTAACTTTCGTGTACAAAATCTTTGACAAACCTACATGAATAATATACAAGCCGGTAGGAATACAGTATACGACAGGAGGGGATCATATGCTTACATTACTTGAGTTTGCGTTACAGAATCTTCTGTTCATCGGGCTGCACCTGGATTCCAGGAGTTCGTTTCCGAAGCAACTGAGCAAAGCCGAGGAGCAGGAGTGTATACAGAAGATAGCCGCCGGCGATGCCCAGGCGCGGAATACTCTCATAGAGCATAATCTGCGCCTGGTGGCGTATATCGTCAACAAGAACTACCCGGAGTACGTCCGCGGAGGACAGCAGGATGTGGACGATCTTATTTCCATCGGCACGATTGGACTTATCCGCGCTGCTGAAACTTTTGACTACAATAAGGGAAGCCATTTTTCTACTTATGCTTCAAGGTGCATAGATAATGCAATTACCCACCAACGGAAACACATCCGGGAATTCCAATAAAGGCACATCTCCGTCGTCAGCAACTCCATGGCAGGCACAAAGCCTGGCCATGGAGCCGCTTCCTAGGATCTGCACCTTTCTTGAAATTCCGGAAAGATTCATATTCGCTCCGCAGTCATCATGCTGCGGAGTTTTTTCTTTCCCATAGTTGTCGAAGCGCCGGAGAAAAGTATTGTCAGCCTGCTGTGCGCCTGAGAAAAATATGTGCATTCTCTCCGTCCCATTCAATACGGTCGATTATCTTCCGCATGAAATCTCGCTTATCCACAACGGAGAGTTCCGCGAAACGTTCCCGGAATTCACCGAGGGATCTCACCAGCATATCAACGTGTTCGGAACGCTTGTCGTCCTGTTCGCTGATGTAGCTTAGCTTTGCGAGTTCGTTCTCGGTGTTCTTGATTTCCGAATCCAGGCGTTCGACTTCATTTTTCGTGTATTCAAACAGCGTGGAAGTCGGTTCGTTCATTGCGAGGGTTTTCATGAGATTTGCTATCATGCGTTTCTTTTCGGAAAGCTGCTTTGTGAGTTCCTCGGTCTGTTCACGGTTTCCACCGGCCTTTTTTTCGATTTGCCGGAGGATAGAATCAAGCTGTTTTCCCACATTTGAACTAGGCTTGTTGAAATTCATTATCTCATCGCAGAGAAGCTTGTCAAGTACATTTCCGTTGACGTTGCACATCTGGCAGTTCTTTAAACGGGAACGTTCCTTTAATTCGCACATATAGTAGAAAGTCTGTGAACCGTCAGCTTCACGGCGTGCGTTGCTGTTTATCCGGGGACGCATTATGGAACCGCAGTTGGCACAGCGTACAAGCCCGGAAAATACCGAAACCTGATTTCTGACAGGACGGTAGAAACTCTTTCCGGCGTTGCCGCTGATTATTTCCTGCGCTTTTATCCACTCTTCCGAGGGGATTATCGGTTTGTGCTTTCCGAGGGAGATTATCCATTCCTCCGGGGGAAGTCGAAGCTGTTTCTTTCCATTCTGTTCAGTTCTGTGGAATGGCATAAGACCGTGCTTTCCGTCTGCTTTTTCACGTTCAAAGCAGACGTCGCTGCCAAGCTTTGTGAAGTAGTCGAACGCGGCTTCGTCCGCAGTGCAGTACACCGGATTTGTGAGAATATCCCGGACCGTTCTCATGCGGAATTCGCTGCCCTCGCGGGTCTTTATGTTGTTCTGAATACACCATGTTGCGACCTTTGTAAGCGACTGAAATTCAAGGAACTTAGCGTAAATCGTGCGTACTCTGCTCATCTCATCGTCAACTACGGACAGTTTGTAAGCGGAGCGGCTTTTGCCCTCGGCGTCCGTAACAGCGGTCTTTTCTCCGACAAATCCCAGGGGAGTTACTCCACCCAGCCAGCGGCCGGTCCGTGCCAGAAGCACCAGATTATCACGCACACGTTCAGCGATGGTTTCACGTTCAAGCTGAGCGAAAACGGCGGCAATATTCATCATAGCCCTGCCCATTGGAGTGGAGGTGTCGAACTGTTCCTTTATGCATATAAACGCGGTATTCATGCCGTTCAGTTCTTCGATGAGCGTTGCGAAATCTCCGACATTCCTGCTGATACGGTCAAGCCGATAGACCACGATATAGTCGAATGGCTGTTTCCGTGCGCTCTGCATCATCATCCGGAACTGCGGACGGTCAAGGTTTTTCGCAGAGAATCCCTCGTCCTCGTACACCAGAATATCGCTGTCCTTTGCATCAGGGATATTCCGCTGAATGTACTCCCGGCAGAGTACTACCTGGTTTTCGATACTCTCGCCCTTGCCGGTGAATTTCGATTTTCGGGAATATATTGCAATCTTCATGAGCGGCTCCTTTCTTTGGTTCTACTTACTATTATAGTGTGCGAAAACTCCTGTGTCAAGATTTTTCGCAGAAGGGAAATGGAAATCTCCTGCGTTTTTTGCGCAGGAGATTTTTGTGGTGTTCGTTACATCATTTGCTTTGGATCGTCTATTTTCACCTTTATGAATTTGCCGATATAGTCTTCGCCTGAGAAAATCGTGTCCTTGTTTTCGCTGCATACCAGGGCGGTTCCTACACCCAGACTGTCTATTTCCTTTATTATCTCATTACTCTTGTTTGATTTGGGCAGTATCCTTCTCAGTGAGTCAATGTCAGATGTCCTGAATATTATCTTCGTTCTGCACTGACCGATTATCGAAGATACTTTTGTACCGTTTTCCGATGACATGAACTGCGTTGCTATGAATCCGGCAACATTTTTGCTTCTGAGTTCAGCGAGCACCTTACTTATACCTGAACCGGTGCCGATCGGGTAGTTGCGGGCTTCGTCAATCATTACCGTGCAGGCTGTCTGAACTGCCGGACGCGAGTGCTTATACTTGCAGAAGCTCAAGAGTATGCTGTCAACGATCGGAGCGAGTGTGTCAGGAGTGATAAGCTCATTGTAGTCAACGTCTATTATCAGCGCTCTGCCGGGATTCAGCATGGAGTTCCAGTCGAGCGGCTTCTTCCTGCATATACCGCTGTCTGCCAGATTTTCGAGGATACTGATAAAATCTCTATCCAATTTTTTGCTTTCCATACAGTCAGTTATGTAACTGTCAAGGTTTTTATAGTGGTTGTTACGGGTGAGGTATGACAAATTGCTTCTGAATCTTTTTTTCTGTTCGGTACTCAGCCCGGTCTGAAGACACTCAGCCATGGCAAATACAGCTTCCGGGGAGATTTCCGAATAAGGAACATATCCGTTGTCACCGCCAATTTTGATGTGCAGGAATTGTTCCCCGGTAAGGTCGCTGTAATCTTGCTTTGAGTCTATCACAACGCATTCCATATTTGAATCTACTGACTTACGTATCATGGATTTCATGAGGGTAGTCTTTCCATATCCTGAGTCTCCGAGTATCAGACAATGCTGATTTGCGTTTCTCTGAAGATCACTGAATGTGTAGTAGACCGGATTTGAACCGTATGGGCTTTTGCATTCCCCAAGTCTGAACGACGCGTCGGGGTATTTATCACTTGTCTGGAGTCCGATGCTGAAATCCCCGAAAACCTCGTCCTGATTAATAACGTAGAGGTTATGGTATTCCCCGGCAATTTCAGTGTTCTTCTGATAACCTTTCTGATTGCAGGAGAGCATATTGCGGTCATGGAGTTCCTTTTTCAGCATATCCGGCTGGCATCCGCTTTCACGTGCAAGTCTGGAGAACAGTGTGCTGCTCATGGCAATATATTTTTCATCTGTGTAGAGAGTGTTTTCATCAAAGGAATCAGACCGCAGCCTGTCTTTTCGCAAATCAGTATTGATAAGGGTACTGATAAAACTTCTGACGATATCTTCCGTGTCATCTGAATGAGTGTCAATAGAACTAAGGTATTTCAGGTAGTTCTCATCTTGCAGTACATCTATGTCCTCAATATAATCAAGAATGTAATAAATGGAGGAAAATTGCATTCTGGTGTTTCCCTTTGAAAAAGACATATTCTTTTTCAGAATTCGATTCTGCGTAAATGAGTATATGATTTCAGGCTGACTGACCAGATAAGAATGCCACCTGATGACTACTGCGCTTTCGCTTCTGAATAATCCAGGCTCGGTGGTTATTATTATCGGCAGTGAGGTCGCCACTGCTGCGTTCATGTCATGATGCTGCAGAAAATCGTTCGCTTTTTGAACTACGTTACCTGTCATGCTGTTCTTGTCAACGATGACAGGTATGAACCTGTCAGTTTCAGCTGTATAGTAGTCGCTGACTTTCATACGCTTATTGGTCTGATTGTTAGCAGGGCAGAAGAACGATGAAAGTTCCGTATATGCTTTGTTCACGTCGTCAGTCCAGAAAACGATCAGCGGCAGAGTGATCTGATAGCATTTAAACAGGGTAATGAATGAGCTGATCTGAAGCAGGTTTATCATCATCCATTTGTAGTACTTTTCATCATTGCGTGGATATTCCGGTATTCCGCATGCACGGATAATGTCAGAGGTTTCAGTGGTGTCGCGCAGTATCTGATCCTCGTCAATATGGACAATCCTGCCGGATTCATCAAGATTAAACCCTTTCCAGATATAATTCTGCGGCGCTGAACTGGATATGGTCAGAATGTACTCGCACAGTTCCTTGCGGCATTCTTTCTTCAGTACAAGACCTGCTTCGGCAAATCTGGTAAGTACTGAGCTGCTCTGACTTTGCAGGTCAGACACTGGTATAATGATAGACTCAGATTCATTTACGAGAATCTCAATTTCATTTTCACTGTTTGCATGATTCAGAAGTCTGGTGACTCTAAATACACCATTTCCAACGACAGATTTTCTGGTTTTGCTGTTCTGATTCTGGTAATTGTTGATTCTGGGGTATTGGTTATTATAAGGGTCGATGAATAGTTGCTGCTTATATATGGTGTTGATAGAGCGGCTGTCGTTTATGAGCAGTGTCTTATTATTGTAGAAGTCAACAAAAAGAGATTTTGAACTGGTTGTATCAGTTGTCTGTGCGATCGTCTGTTCTGGCATTGCCATGATTGGTGGAGGATAATTCGGCTGAAAACCTGGCTGAACATTTTGGACAGGGCTGACAACACCTGGCTTCGTACTGACTTGTTGTGGTGGCTGAACACCGTTTGAAACGGGAGCTTGTGGAGAGGTCTGATTGCTGCTTTCGCTTTCAGAATCGCAGATAATAAACGGAAAAATTCTTCCTTCGTTTTCATTAGGATTTTTATCAGACATGGTGTAGCCCTCCATATTGACTGCTATTTAGTGTGGATTGAATCAACGCTATATCACATGAAATATTATACATCCTTTGAACTTTATTGTCAATCATATTACTCGATTTTAGCAAGCTAGCAATCTGTTAGCTAATTTAGGTAACTGTAAAAATGAAACTCTGTCCGCAAAAACAATCATACTGAATTTGCCGGCTTGACTTGCTTTAAGCAATAAATGGGAATTAAGCATATAAAAAGAAACTGAAAAATGCAATTTATTGAGAAAGCAAAAATAATGCCATAGTTATTAGGCAAAAAGGGTGCTTCTCAATTTTTGCGGTGAAAATTTGCATTTGGAACACCTATGCGGTTGCGGAGCTAAGCTAGGCGTGTTATTTAGCTATTGCATTGCGTATCAATCTATCTTGCAAATTTCTGAATTCCGTTGCTCTATATGCAATTAGATTTGTATATGTAAAATATTATGACTTACAATTGAATTACGGGCAGTTGTGACACGAATATCATATCGTATATAGACTTGGAACGGTTTGGTAAAATAAAAATATTGTCATTACATGGAAGTAAATCTGAACAAAGGAGATGCTTCTATGGGAAGAATACAGAAGATAAATGTCGTTATTCATGAGCCGGAGGATACTCAGTTTTGCAAGAATGTACAGCAGGCAGTTGATGATCTCTATATTAAGATGATCGTTGATAAGCTCAGTTCCAGTGGGCTTACATATGACGAGCAGAAAGAAGTTCTGAAAAGACTTATACCCAAAGGCTGACTTAAATTGGCTTTTAGGTATAGAGCACGCTGGGTGTCTATAACTGGACACCCGGCTGCCTATGCTTCAATGGATACAAATGTAATAAAGCATATTTGTAGTAACATATTATAGCTCAAAGGAGATGAGCTTATGCGCAGAAAGATGAAACAAATTAATGTTGTGATACACCAGCCTGACGATGAAATCTCTCTTGAGGCGATACAGCGGGTCACTGATGATATGTACGCACATATGATAGAGGATACTCTCAGCAAGTCAGGACTCACACCCGGGGAGGCAGAATATGTTGTAAAGGAAGTTATCGCTGCTCTTTCGATTTAGTACATAGAAGTCCAGAGACTTCACCCCACGTCATCAATTATGATAGTGGGGTTTCTTTTTTCTTTGAGCGGCTGGATTTGTATTATTTTATAATACAATATAACAATGGAATAAGGATACCTGTAACACAATTTCGGTATCCTGCTAAGGAAATCTATACCATAGATTTCCTGTACCATATAATATAGCAAGAGAGGAAATGAATATGAGTAAGACAACAACCATAAGTTTGAGATTGAGTCCAGCAGAGCTTGAAATCATCGAAAACAAGGCTAGGGAAGCAGGTATGAACCGGAACGCATTTATCGTGTCATCAATGGTGAACGGTCAGAAGCAGATAGGACCTGAATTCATGTGTAGGCTCAGGTATCTTCAATCAATACTCAACAGTGATGAAGGCGCAATTACAGATGAAATAAGACAGAATATGAATGAAAGGATAAACGAAATATGCAGAACATTGTTAAAGTAATTGAAAACAGTTATGACAACCCGTATGCGTTACACGGGCTGCTGAAATACATTTTTACCGATAAATCTTCAGAAGACGGAAGAATGTGTAGATTCTGCGGAAGTTATTGTACTAATATTTATAGTGCAGAGGATGAAATGATGGCAGTAAAGAATTACTTCTTAAAGAATGACGGCAGAGGTGCTCGGCATTTTGTTGTCAGCCTGGGTAGCGGCTCACTGTTCTTTCCTGCGGAAGCAAACACACTTGCGCAAAAGGTATGCTGCTATTATGGAAAAGAATACCAGATAGTCTACGCTGTTCATGAGAATACTAAGAATCTTCATATTCACTTTGTTATGAATACGGTTAGCTACATTGATGGACATAAATTCAGCGAAAGCCCTTATGAATTTCAACAATTCAAAAACTATGTACAGTCGATGATCAATGAGAAGGAAAGGGAAGTGAGAAAAATGGAGATTAGGTTTGGTATTTTTTGATGATGTAATATTATGAGGTAAGATAATTAGAGTAATTCTCATCTGTGAATAGAACGACTTGGCAATAATTATGCAAAATAGGTGCGCCATATAATTAATAGAGCAAAACTGTATCATAATTAGTTTGAAAATTTGGCATATGCCTTATTTACATTTTTTAGTGGATTGTATAATATACATACAACCCTTATGAATTATTGCCTTAAGTCTTGTATCTTGATGATAATTTGAATAGGTAATTACTTTGCGCGGTATATAAAACTATATACGAAACTGTTGTTAATGTTTTGTTGGCTTAATGTGTTTCTAAAATGATGCACTTTAACATAATTAGATAGTTGACATTTAGCATAAATTGTGATAGAATTAACTTATACGTTTAGATTGGAAAACAATTGCTGAGTATAGAAATACTTTAATAATGAAAAAAGGCGGTAATGATTTGTGAAAAATCCTACATGGACTAGACAGGAAACAGAGTTATTGGTCAATTTGTACTTTGATTTAAAAGATAAGTCAGCATCGATATTTCAAGCCAATCAAGAAATTGAACAGTTGTCTACAAAACTAAGGAGTATTGCAAAAACAAATGGATTGGAAGTAGGAGATACTTTTAGAAATTATGCAGGTATAAAGATGAAATTGGCTAACCTCTTGTACATTGATACGAATGGAGCTGAGGGACTCAATGCGTTTTCACGTTTGGATAAAGAAGTGTTTGATGAGATAAAAAAATTGCGAAGTGGAAAGAAATAATACATGTGTTTGGAAAAATGGTTACTAATTAATTTTGGTTGGTTTGACCATAATTACAGCTTTTGAATTTCATAAGTCTATTGATAATTTACATATAGTGTGTTATATGTAAAATAATAGGAGGTGTAGGCATGGCAAAATTAGTCGCTTCTTCTGATATTTCAAATAATAAGGGAGAAAAATTCTTTATAGATAAAGCAGTTGAATACTTGGATGATAATATTGTGATATACTGGAATAAGATCGTGCTTGGCCGTGAGTTTGACGTTTGTATACTTGTTCCTAATGTTGGTATAATAATTGTTGAAGTTAAGGATTGGAACGAAGATACAATCAAAGATATAAAGAATAGTGATACTTTTATCATAAAAACCAATAGCGGCGATGAAGAGCAGAGACCTCAGAAGCAATGTAGAGGATATCGTTTTGCGATGTCTAATCTGATAAGACAATCTTTGAAAATCACACCTAGAATATGTTCTATGGTTGCGTTTCCGAGAATAACCGAGGAAGCATATAATAGGAGAAGAATGGATGTAGTAACTGAACGGTTGACAACGTTTTTAAAAGAAGACTTCTCATCCAAGTTGTCCTTCCAGAAAAAAATAAATGATGCATTTGCAAATTCTGTGAGTGCAAATTGCAATTTTTCTAGGAAAGAGATGAGCATGGTTAGACAGATGTTTGAGGCAGATTTTGCTGAGAACATTGACTATACGGAAAATAAAGATACTGACCATCATCGTGTGCATTATTCTCATTTCTTTTATTTTGATAATAAGACTAATTTTGATGTGGATAAACTCTGCAATGAGTATTTAAGAGGAACTAAGATATACGCAGTGTTTGCTGATAGAGTCAATATGGAAGCTGCCATAGCTGCTATTGATGAAGGCTTAACTTCTAAGGGAATCGTTAGAAAAAGAAACGACTTATTGATTGACTATTCAGGTGATCTGTCGATGCCAAATGAAATCGATAAAAAAGCTAGTACTTTTTCGGCATTTAATTGCTCTTTTTCTTTGCTATCTGATATAAATAATACTATAGAATCATTTGATGTCATTGATGGTAGAATTGATGAACAAATCGAAGCCAGACTTGGCGTTCTCTCACAAAATTCTGGCTTTAATTTGGAGCAGTATTTAATCGAGCATGCACCGTATGACAAGAACATCTTGGTTAAGGCTGGAGCTGGAACAGGGAAAACTTATACAATGATTTCGAGATTAGCTTATTTGTGCTATGCATTAAATCTGTCCCTAGCTTTATTGGCAGAAAAAATATTGATGATCACCTTTACCAATGAAGCTGCTAATTTGATGAAGGAGCGGCTAAAGTCTTATTTTAAGAATTACTATATCCTTACTGGTGATTCTGAGTATCTTGATGTAATAAGCAGAATAGACTATATGAATATTAGTACTATTGACTCATATGCCAAAAGCGTTATTTCTGATATTGGTGCAGATGAAGGGTATGGACACGATATTTCTGTAACCTCAAGTATGTATAGATATAAAAGGAAGATAGCAGAGATTCTTGATACATATATTGCAAATCAGCAAAAACAGTATGGAGATAGCTATATAGATTCCTTAGGTATTCCTATGTACTCGCTGAAGAATACGGTAAATGATTTCATTAGTAAACTTCACAACAAGAGCATTGATGTAGGTGAAATAACTTCTGATTCTTTTGGATCTGTTGTAAGTGGTAGCCAATCGCTTCATGTTCTTTTAGCTGATGTCATTCCACAGGTTGAAAAGGAAATCGGCAATGAGCTTCTTGAGAATAATCAGATACATCTTAACTCCATTATTTCAACGCTTGATAAGCTCATCTCAGATGAAAATGGAATTAGTAGACTTCAAAAACTTAGTGATGGAAAAATCAAGTTTATGTATGTCGATGAATTCCAGGATACCGATGATATTCAAATTGAAATACTGATGAAAATTGCTCGGATACAGAATTATCGTATGTTTGTTGTTGGCGATATAAAGCAGTGCATATATCGTTTCAGAGGGGCTCAAGAAAAAGCGTTTGACAAGTTAGATATTTCTACAAATCAACACGGTTGGCTTGACTATTCACTAAACAAAAATTATCGTACCGATGTTAAATTGCTTCAGCTTTTCGATAATTCTTTTTCCGCATGGGGCAGAGGCGCCGCGCCTTTATTAGCATATAACTCTAGAGAAGATAGACTGATAGGAATGAAGCATTATAATGATGGAATTCCTGACAATAAGTTTTATAAACGCCTTCAGTCCGGAGATCAGAACAAGTTATATGATGTGCTTTTTGATGAAGTCGCAAGACTTCAGAGAAGAATCAAGTATGAAGAGGATTGTGGTAGAAAACTGTCGAAGGAAGAAAAGACGATTGCTATTTTGGTGCGTGAGAATTGGCAGGCAGAAGAGGTGAAAAAAGCTGGTAAGGCGAGAAATGTAGATGTATATACTGCTAAGGGCGGGAATCTCTATTCTTCAGTTCCGGCTATTGATATGATGACTCTTATCAATGCGTTGGTTCATTATGATGAGGCGGAGTATCTGTACGCCCTGACAGAATCAAACTTCTTTAGTCTGGCTATTCCAAAAAAGAAAATGCTTGAACTTAGGAATCAGATTTCAAGAGGAGTGAAGAGGGATAAGGCAAAGTATGAAGAAAATGAAATAGCAAACTACCTTATTAAGTGCATGAATAAGCGCATTGTTGAATCTGTTACCGAGATAAATACCTGGGAAAATGCGGTCAGAGGATTAAGATGTAAACCTGTGCTGCAAGTTGTCCGTGAATTGTATGCTGCACTAAAGCCTTGGGAGAACTATTCGTCCAACTTAAGAGATCAGCAGTATTACAGTCAAAATGTTGACGTTTTGTTTGAGCAAATCATTAGAGGGTGCAATACGGATAGCATATCTATCACCGCGCTTAGAGATTTCCTTTTTAACAACATTGTTTCTAAGACCTCTGTTGATACCAGAACACCATCTGCAAATGACGATTCAAAAAAGGTCGAGTGTGTCACTGTGCATAAATCAAAGGGCTTGGAATACGGGCATGTAATCATACCCTTTGCTTCTTGGGACATTTCGCAGGTAAAAGAATCTCAACTAAACGTAACAATTGATAGGTCAGATGATGGTATCAAAATCGGATATAGCTTTAAGGCTGATACAATGGATAAGGTTCTATTCAATGAGTATTATGACAAAGCAGAAGAGCAGTCTGATAAAACACGTGAAGAAACTCGTATACTTTACGTTGCAATGACTAGATCCATATGCTCGTTTTCTTTGATTGAGGTCAAAACTCAGAATAAGGAAACCTGGCAGTCTATGGTATGGAAGGAGGAAATGACGAATGCCGTTTAAAATCTATACATATGCAGATCCATACCAGTTGAACAAGACTGATTTTTGGGACGAGATCAAGTCACTCCCTCATTTCTGCAATTCCAGAACGTTGGTCAATGGTTTTCGCAGTTTTATGAGAGATTCGATTGAAGGCTTGATTTGCCCGCTTGATGACCTTGTCAATAGCAAAGGCATATATGCTGAGTGGACAAAGAATATCGGTTTCAGACTCAAACAGTATAGCTCTATAACCAAACGCTTTAATGAGCGCCTGGCAAAGGGAGAGATAACAGAGAAACTTCTTATGGCACTTGAGAATGGTCAGAATGATTTCCTTGATGCAATTCGTCTGTTCACTGAACTTGGCATATCTCCTGATGCACTGGATGGCAATTGTGGTACTGCTGAGCAAAAATTGCTGATTGACATTTATAAAGAAATCTTGTTTAAGAAGGATAACTGTTTTAGTTTTCCACGTACTCCATCGGTTCCTCAGATAAAAGATATTATTTCTGAACTTGCTCATCAGGAGCTTGAGGATTTTTCTGCGCGTCAGAAGATGCAGGGTAGTAGAAATGCAGATGATACTGTCAAAGAAACCATCGATTGGTTTAAAAGAATGATAGCTAGAATGGAGCGGAAGGACTACTCTGCGATAGTTATCCATGGCGTTCATCAGTTTTCGCCTGTTCAGCTCAGACTGATCATGGAACTCCATAATCAAGGTTTTACAATAATATTTCTCTATAACTATCAAAAAGAATATTCAAAAATATATGCTTCTTGGAATTACATATATAGTCTGTTTAGTGTGCCAATTCATAATGACACTAATGTTCCTGCTTATCGTGATTCAAGCCTACTGACACCTGGCAATGCTTGTGCCGTTGCGTTGGGTAAGTTGATTGAAGGAACCTCACAGAGAGAAAATGCAGGTCAAAATCTGTATTCCTTATATTCTCAGCTTGAATTTGATGAGTACGCTAACTTGACAGAGTACGCACATTACGTTTCTGATCGATTTGATACTGCATATTCAGAATATAAAAGTGAGCAGAATATTGTTGATCGTGGAATTGGATTTGTAGATACAAGCAGCGTGCTTTCATATTCGCAGGAGCAGATATATACTGCTAATAGAGATATTCATGACATGCTCAAAATGTATTATCCGCAGTTTTCAAATAAGCGGCATTTCTTATCCTATCCTATCGGGCAGTTCTTTTCAGCAATATATAAACTTTGGAATTGGCAAAGGAATGAAATAGATTTCGATATAAAGCTTGTTGGAGACTGCTTTTCTTCCGGCATATTGCATTCTGATTCAGGTGAGCGTCTCCTTGAAAATCTAGAAATAATAGAACCGGTTTTAAGTTATAAAAGAACTTACAGTGGTGCTAAGGCGGCGATTGAGAAGCTGCTAGAGCAGTATAGACAAGTCATGAAAATGCCTAATAGCATGATGGCTTCGTTGTCTATATATAACAAATACCGCATATCCGAAAAGGACATAAAACTGGTTTTGGCTGCATTGAATGAACTCAATGAAATTTCCATTGCTCTGTTTTCAAATGCTGATCATTCTGATCGAATCGATTTTAAAAATCATTTCGATAAGCTGGAACTATTTATACGCGATCACTCGTCGGCTCTTAGAGATGAGGAAGAAAAGGCCCTTATAAATGCATTGATTGATAGATTTGATTCAGTTAAGGGCGTTTCTGGAGGATTTTCTGGCACCATGAGGGATCTGAGGAACGGACTGTATTACTTCTTGAAGCAAAAGGATGACGATGAAGATCGTGTGGATTGGATAGTTAAAAATTTCGAGCAAATCGATGGCGATATTCTCCAAAGCAGATCTCAGTATCAGCATCACAAGAAGAAAAAGTATCACTTTGCCTGCGTATCCGATAAGGATTTTGGAATTAAGGTTGATGATATTTTACCATGGCCGTTGACGGATGTATTTATTAATACGGCATACTGTCCGGTCGATCTCCAGTTTCAGGTCTATTATGCTTCTTTATCAGAGAGAAGCTCCTTTTTACTCTATGCTTTGTTTTATGGACTTTTATTCAATAAATGTGAATCAAAGCTTAGCTATGTTAGAGAGTGTGACGATAAAGATACTGAGCCTCTAACATTTCTCAAAGTGCTTGGGTTAATGCCCAAAGAGGCAAATAATGTCCGGAAGGTATCCCCAAGTGAGGAAGTGGTTGTATCATTTAAATATGATGCAAATGAAACCTGCGAATGTACCTTCAATCAGGCTGTGACTATGCTGATATGTCCACATAGGTATTTTATGGACTATATTCTTTCAAGAGAGCCGGTTTTTGGTACGGATTTTCTGTTTCATAATTTCTTTGAGAGTATCATTTTTGATGAAACCTTTCAGGAGATAGCTGATAAACCTAAGAAGCAGATAGAAAGAGCCTTACCCGGTATCGTTAAAAAACATGTTTTGCAGCTGAAGGGTTACTTCTTTTTCTGGCGGGAAATTGATTTTCACGATATGGAGGACAAAACTTGCAACTATATTAAAAATAAGCTACTTACCTATACTCCTCCTAAGACAAATCCCAATATTGTTAGGAAGTATAATCAGTCTCATTCCTGGATAAGAAGAACGTTTGGTAAAGCTAAGTTTGAAATAGGTGTATATATTCCTTCCCACCCGGTTAGTGAATACGATAATCTAATTCAACTTAGTGAAAATAAACGTATTTATTCGTTGCATAATGTGGATCGTTCAAGTTCAATGGGTAAGCTAAGAACCGGAATGAATGATTTTTTTGATCTTCCGGGTAATTCAGGAGATTACGCTATGTGCTATGAGGCATGGTGTATTTATTGTCCTGAAAGAAATGTGTGCTTAAAGTCCTATCAAAATGATAAATAAAGGAGAATAAGGGCAATGAAATCTGGCTTATATTATCGCTGCGCATGTGTTACTGAAACTGCTGACGTGGAAAATCCCCGAGTTTTTATTCTTGGCCAGTTGCAATACTACAATGAGATATCGGAGACGGCCCAGATGAAATTCCATGATTTCTATAACTGCCGCACTTATTATCCAAAGCTGTTTGAGGTAACAACATATCCTAAGGACAGACTGGTGCGCTGTGCTGGAGCCCCGGGGAGCCGTGTGTATTGTGATTATGGCGAAGGAGTAATTGTATCTTATAAAGGTCATGTCGATAAAGATGAACCTCTTTTGTACTATGTTAAGCTTTCTGACGGAACATATATTTCAGAGTATGAAACCAATTTGAAAATTGATTTTTCAACAATGGATTATGATCCGACTGAGCAGATAAAAAGTTTTGAATTTCAGAATCCTACATTCTATCTTGCACGGCGTCAGGTAGCCGAAACTCATCACATCGTCAATAATGCAGCATACGGTTTTGACACACTTATAGGCTGTAGAACATATCTTATGTCTCATCAGGTTTGTACAGTGGAACGCTGCTTGGATAAGATGCCTGTGAGATATATGCTGGCTGACGAGGTGGGCTTAGGTAAGACAATTGAGGCATGCTCTATTGTTAAGATAATGGCTGCTCAGAATAAGGGATTAAAAGCTTTGTTTGCTGTTCCGGAAGCGCTGATGGCACAGTGGGAAAGTGAATTGAAATATAAATTCGGAATCAATGCTGGGTACAGAGCCAAGTATCAGTATTGTATCGTTCCGATAGAGCGTATAAATGAGGCTAACGACATTGTTTGCAGAGATTGGGACGTGCTGGTTGTAGATGAAACTCACAGATTGCTGAAAAATAAACGCCAATATGATGCAATACTTAATATGAGTAAACGAACTAAGAATGTCCTTTTGCTTAGCGCTACACCTATACAGGATAGAAAGGAAGAATACCTTCAACTGGTAAGGCTTATTTATCCTGAAAGATATGAAAATATGGAGCTGTCAGAATTTTCTATATTGGTGAATAAGCAGCGGAAGATTCAGAAATCAATCTATATGCAGATAAAGCGCATGGAAAACTATGAGCGTTATTCTGAGGATATTAAGGATGATCTGTCTGAGCTTGCAGAGAAATTAAAGGACGGTTATTTAAATAAGCTTATAGAGAAGATTGATTTGGAATCTAGCGATAAGGGCGAAGAGACCGCATCTCAGGTCATAGCTTACATCTGTGAGAATTATAGAGTAGAGCGTAATGTTATTCGCAACAGAAGAGAGGCAGTTCCTGAGATCAATAACAAGAGAACTTTGACAGAGCTCCCATATGTGCCTTGCAGTTCTGATGATATGTATTCTGAAAGCGAAACGATAGAATCGGTATTGAATTATTTATCAAATGCTGGATTGGAGGATTCTACTGCAATCCATATCATGAATGCGACATTTAGTTCACCGTGGGCATTAAAGTCTGTTGTTGAAAAATATGGCATCCAGGATGAAGGAATCACACATAATTTAAGTTTATGGCTCAATCAGGCTCAAAATGAATGTCGGTGCTGCAATACAATACTAGATACATCACCTGAGAATATCAAAGGACGACTTTTGCGCTGCTTGGATTATATTGATCAGGAACTCGATATCATCAACACTCCTGAAACGAAGATTGTTGTATTTACGAGCTTTAATGAAACACTTTTGCAGTTTGAGAAAATATGTAATTCTCGGTTTTCTGAATCGGGGATTATTACTGTTGCATTTGGAACTCATATGTCAAAGGATGAGCTTGAGGACAGCGTATTTAAATTTCAGAATAATCCTCAATGTAAGATTATGATTTGTGATGAAAGGGGTGGCGAGGGTCGAAACTTTCAGCAGGCGATGATGGTCATTCATCTTGATATACCGTGGGATCCTAATGTACTGGAACAGCGTATAGGACGACTTGATAGGTTAGGACGTACAGATGGCATGGACGTCAGATCTCTTGTTTTGTATACTAAAGGTACAGTTGAAAACCAGCTGTTCAGAATTTGGAACGAGGGAATGAAAGTGTTTACTCAATCTTTGAGCGGCCTGGAGATAATCATGGGAGAATTGCGTGAAAAAATAATTTTTGCTATCAAAGAAGATTATTTTTATGGCCTTGAAAACGCATTCCCTGAAATTCAGGAAGAAGAACAGCGTATGCATGATGAGGTTGATAGAGAACGCCATTACGATGTTGGTGCGTCTCTTTATGGAACTTTGTCTAAGGGTGTTGATAGAACGTTAAAACTTTACAATTCGGAAGATAATGAGCTGTTTTCAGATTCGATGATCAGATGGGGCAAACAAGCCGGATTAGAACCTGAATCAGAAACTAAGATTGGTATACGTGAGTTCAGAAGCTCCGGATTCCATCCTGGCGCTGCAATACAGACACAGTTTGTGCCGCCTGAGTGGAGCAAATATACTAACAGTTCGATACTTAGACATACGGGTGATAAATTGCTTGGCACTTTTAACAGAACGCTCGCAGCTTTAAGGGAAGATCTGTTGTTTTACGCTCCTGGAGATCCTGTGTATGATTCGATAGACAGTAACGCTATGGGTTGCTCCAGAGGACGCTGTACAGCAATACTAACCAAATCTGATTTTAGCTTCGATGGATTTGTATTTACATATAATGTGGATATAAATTACGATATTTTGTTTAATGAAGGTATGGATTTTGATACCAACATTATCTCACGTTTCAAAATGTACCTTCCGCTTAAACAAATCAAGGTAGTTTTGCGTTCGAATTTGAAAGACCTTGAGTTTGATGAGAGAAAAGTTCTTGTATTGCTTGATGATAAAGATCGTAGCATTTATAAAGACACAGATGCTCATATCGGAAGACGTGGTAAGAAAAATGGTTCTTCTCTCATAGATAGGTTTATAGCACAAAGAGGAGAAAACTGGGAGCACAATGTAAGCGTTATTTCCGAAAAAGCGCGGAGAATTGCTTGGAATAGGTTGCATGAAGAGATGGATATAAAGGCTGTAAAACGCGAAATGTGGCGGATTATTCACGGCTATGAATCTGAATGCAACTTTTTGGGGCGCAATGTCTCTTTCATTGAGAGTATCAAAAAGCGTTATGAAACTGTACTGAACGCATTAAACTCTGCCAATCTTCAATTAGACAGCGTTTGTTTTTTAAGGGTGAACAAAAATGAATCAGTTGAAAGAAATAGTTGAGCGTTTTTTAAATGGAAAATCTGATTATGTATCTGCTGTAAAGGAGATAGAGAATCATATTGATTTTTCATATCAAACGAAAGCTAGGCGTGATGCAATAATTGCCAATAACGCTATCAGCTTTATTAAACGTTATAATCAGTACAATATTGGGAAATCTTCGCTGAAAGATCTTTTCTTGGCGATGCGTGACATCATAAAACAGCTCGGTAGTTTGGCTGTATCAGAAAGTATGTATGAGAATGTCATGAAATATGGCGGAGAATTTGAGCTTGTTTGTGAAAGCAATAATGAAATATCGGCAAATCTGACTTATCCCAATTGGATAAAGAATGTTAGGTTTGCAAATGATGTTTACTCGTTAATGCCTCCGCTTCAGGAAGACGAGGCCATGTCATGCGGCGATGGAATGCTATTAAAATCAACAGTATTTACTGATTATAAGAGCTTTGAACAGAAACTGGCTGTGCATACTGCATTGAGGCTTCCTGAGGGAAGTACTCTGCTTGTTTCGTTGCCTACAGGCGGCGGAAAGAGTCTTATTACTCAGATGATTGCTTCCAACAGTACTGGATTAACTCTTGTTATAGTACCTACTGTTGCATTGGCATTGGATCAGAAAATATCTGCTGAAAAAAATCTTCGTATTCACGAGGGCGTTTTCAGTTATCAAAGTGATATGAATTCAGATGAAACCAAGAAAAAAGAAAGGATTTCATTGTTCAATGCTTTGAAAAATCATACTGCAAGAGCATTGTTTACATCACCTGAAGCAATTTTAAGAAATAAGGAACTGTCCGATAGAATAGCTGAGGCGGCTCAATGTGGATATTTAAAAAATCTAGTTATTGATGAAGCTCATATTGTACCAGATTGGGGCAATCATTTCAGACCGGATTTTCAGTTGCTTTCGATTAAACTGAAAAATTGGCAGCGTGATTCACAGGGGAACATTCGTACATATCTTTTATCTGCGACTTTATCTGATGATGTCGTTGACACGCTATTTATGCTTTATGGCTCCGAGGGACATAATTATCAGTATAGATGTGATGCTTTAAGAAAAGAACCGAGATTCTATTACCATGAGGTCAAATCTGAAGAGCAGCAGATTGAAAGCGCAATAGAGGCAATTTATAAGCTGCCTAAGCCTATGGTGGTATATACTCTTACTCCGGATGATGCAAAAAGAATACAGTTCCGGCTAAAAGAAAAGGGTTTTAAAAATATACCGATATTTACTGGAAAAACTGATGATGCTGTTCGGGAAGAAATATTGCGTGGCTGGAAAGACTGTATGTTCGATGTCATAATAGCAACTTCTGCGTTTGGAATAGGCGTTGACAAGTCAAATGTCAGAACCGTTGTTCATGCCTGCGTTCCAGAAAATCTAAGCAGATTTTATCAGGAAGTGGGGCGTGGAGGACGAGATGGTTTTCCATCACTGAGCGTATTGATTTATAATTCAGGACACTCTAATGGGGATCTTGAGAAGACATTTTCACTGGTTGACAAAGTGCTGAAGGAAGGCACTATCGCTGGTAGATGGTTTGCAATGATCAATTCAGCAACTGATTTCGGAGACGGAACCTATTTGCTAGACACACATGCTGCTTCGTTAAATATGAGTGATGAGCAAAAAGCAGTTGTAGGTGAACAAAATTCAGCTTGGAATATTAATCTTCTCCTTCTTCTGTATCGTAGAAAATACATTAACATACTTGATGTAGAATACACTTCTGAAACAAGGTCTTTCTTCTTTACAATTCAGCTCTTGAAACCTAAGGAGTTGTCTGACGAACAGGCTTTAATGGAAGGAATCTCTGAAACTAGAGCATCGGAGTTGGAACTCAGGCGCAAAGGGTATGAAAATATGAAGCGCTTTATTTATAATCCAACAAAATATTGCTGGAACAAGCACTTTCAGAAGTTGTACCCATTGTCTGAATACAGCTGTAGTGGCTGCCCTAAGGATGAAGCTGGAAGATTTTCAAGCGAGAGCGGTTTTTCAATAAGAGAAGCCCCTGATTTTCTCAGGATTCCTTATGAAAAAAGTCTAAGCCTTAGAAGATTGATGGGGAATTACGATTACCTGATTGTAAATAACGATAATATCGTTATTCAAATGTCTGAATACGAGAATATCCTCTATACATATTTTGGCAAACAGAAGTTTGGCATCCTTGTAGTAAATGAAGTGACGCCTAGTTCTCATAGGTTTAATGGCCTTGTTTGTACATATGAAGAGTATATGTCTGTCAGAAAAAATGCAGCATATATGTTTGGAAACGGAGTATTATTCATGCTTGATAGCAGCCAAGAGGCACAGTCAGCAGTCATGACAACGATAACTCATAAGGACTCGTTCCCCAAGGTCTTTTGCTGCAATAGTGATTATGAGCTGGCAAGTATGAAAAAGCAGCTTCGTGAAGTCGTTGACTGTTATGTTGCTGATATTGATATGCTTGCCAAACTAAACAAACTATCTGAAGAAGGAGAAACTGTAAATGTTTAATGTACACCCTGATAGGTGCCAGCCGTATGCCACGCCTGAGAGAGTTTATTCCGTGGTGAAATTAGTTGAGAAAAAACCACTTACTGCGGAAGAAATCATTGATTATATTACTCTTCGCTCAAACAGCAATACTGATAAAGACGCCGTGACACTTATGATTTCAACAGCTCAAACCTTAGGCTTGATTTATAATGCGAATGGTAAATATAAGCTTGCAGTTGCCAATAATGTCGTTAAAGATATGTCGTCTTTCAGGAAATTCGCGGCAGAGTCGGCTTTCGGTACAGATAAAACAACATTCTTCAAATTTACAAAATGGTATCTGGCACAGAATGAAGAGGTCTTTGTTATGAATAGCTGGGATGAAAGAGCGGTACGTGCGACTAAAGATGGGATATCAATCGATGAGAACACGGTTCTAGCATGGCGCTTCTGGGCATCGTTCTTAGGAATGGGGTATTTGAATGGCTCGTTGATCATTCCTAATATGACGGTACGACTTCGAGATGTGTTGGAAAGTAAGTTTGCTGACAGGAGTGGAAAGAGTATTCCGGCAGATTTGTTTTTGGGTGAGCTTAAGCAGTATGTCCCAGAGGCCTTTGGTGACGATATTCATGTGCTTAACCTTGGCCTTTCAGCAGGTTTGTTGACTCTTGTAAAGATGAATCTTCTTGAACTAAAGTATCAGAATGATACAACTAATCGTTTTGCTTTGTATAAGATAAATGAAAGTAGAGATGAATTCTCTGATGTAATTGTAAAGGTAGGTGGCTAAAATGTCCGATACTCAGAAGATAAACTGGAATGCTTACAGAGAACGTATGGAAAGCATCATAAAAGTTGATGATATGACGATAGAAGATTCAGTTTTTATGGCGACACACATGCCGATTTCTAATGTTGAAATCATTCGTGGCGGTAATCATACAGCTGAAAGCTATTGTACAATGACCGAAGACGAAGTATATAATAATTTTGTGGTTAATACTCAAAATGAACATCGTCTCATAATTGTCAGGGGAGATGCGGGAACAGGTAAATCACATCTTATAAGATTTTTGAAAAATCGTTTTGAAAATGACACAACGAATTATAACAGTGAGACTGAGCAGATCGTATTCCTAAGACGAATGAACAATTCTATCAAGGGAGCGTTTCAGCAACTCCTTGATGAGCATATAATCAAAAATGAAGCATTTTGTGAGAAGATACGTAAGTTTATAAATGCGGCAGACTCCAAAGATGAGGGAGAGTTCAAGACTGAAATTTTACACAGCTTTGTTGCTTTAGTTAAGAACGATACCTCAAAAGCGTATTATAAACCTGGAACCTGCATGGATTGTGCTCAGTTTTTGCTTGATAAACGAGTTACAGAGCATTTGCTGAGAACGGATGGCGCAATCGATAGATGCTACAGAGCAATTACCTCAACCAGCAATACAACCTTAGATTATGATACTTTCTTTACCAAAGACGATTTTACTTTTAAGCGCAACGTCATAAATGAAATAATAGATAAAGCCAGTGATGAGGCAAACAATTTTTTTGATAAGATACAGGACGGCGATTTCGATGAGATGGATAAGCTTGTAAAGTACATAAATTCTTTGACATCACAAGTTATAAAAGAGTGTGCTGGCATTTCAAGTGAGAACGCCAAAAGTATGTTTATTGAGCTTCGTCAAGAATTGAAGAAGCAAGGTAAAAATTTGACTCTATTCATAGAGGACTTTACCGGATTTACTGGTATAGATACCGAGATGATAGTGGTGTTGTCTACTGCACATGGTGGAGAATATGATAATCTTTGCCGAGTAACATCGGTTATTGGTTTGCAAATATAATTTTTGATTTTATTGATTGGAATGCTGCAGATATTCCTGTGGCTCTTGCTAAAGACAGAGTAAAGCAGGAAATAATCTTTATTGAAAATCAATTGCGCGAACCTTTAAAGACTCTGATTAAACTGGATAAGAGCGAAGAGACTAAAGCGGTATTGGAAGCATTGGTGTATTCCAGATTTAATTCTTCCAAAACAGTCGACTGGACGTTTAACGGAGCTCAGTTCTATCTTGTTAATCTTGTCGCTTGGATTGAAAAGAACAAGTCAAGCATTGTAGATGCTGTACGTTCTGGGCTGGATAACAAGGCTATTTTTAACATTGTGCTAGCAACCAAGTATAACGCCCTGACTATGCTCAATACGATGCCAACAGGTAAAACTCCATTTGATATTGGAGAGAAACTAATCAAGACCAAAGTTTCGTTTTCAGGTGATAAAATTCGCACAACGGTTGAGCGTGATCAGTTGATGGAATTCGCAAAGAATAAGGAAGCGGATTTTAACACTATTTCTGATAAGCTCGATAATTATCTGAAAGCTTTTATGGGCGATAAGGGCGGTAACGCGAGAATATATAGGACTGATATTTTGATAGACTCCGTCGAATACCTGATTGGGAAAAATTGGGGCATTTCAGACGAGGTATCATTATATCAAAATAAAACATCTTCCTTTATAGAAAATACCGGCTATTTGCTTAATCAAATTTACGGCAAACTGACTAAAGTTACCGGGGCGGACGAAGGCTTTATTAGACATCTTGAGTATTCTATCACAGGATATATTCCGGAAATAGACAATGATAGCATTCTTGAACTTATCAGTGGGTTTAAAGAATTGAATCAGATTTTGGAAGCAAATTCGATTCATGAAATGCCTTATGATATAGTAATGTATTTTGGCGGTATACCTAAGGAGCTATCAGAAAAAATCTGTAAAGCATATGACGCGTTGAATAAGGCAGAATCAAGCAATTCATGCGAGGAACGTTTTGTCATATATTCGTCTGAGGCGGTAAAGGTGTATATAGAATTTGAAGCGGTGCTAAGAAAACTTCAGAATGTAGTGAATGGGCTGGAGAAAAATGCTAAACGTGAACAGGCTAAAATCAGCAATACCGTTATCCCGGCTAATGAACAGCAAGTTATTTCAAAAAAAATAGACGAATTAATGGTTAATGCACAGAAGATGGAGGTATACGATGCTCGTTGACGATATGCTTAGCTGCGGCAAGGCAGTAAAAGAGAAGGTCGCTGCTCAAAAAGTTAAACAGAATCAGGATAAGGTAAAAAAAGCGGTTGATTCACTAAAGCCTTGCCTTGAAAAAGCTGCCTCTGAACTTGAGTGTAATAATGCCATTTTAGCCAATGGCATTGCTGCTTCGGCATATTTGAGTTCAGATATTAGAGATCAGATGGTTGACGCATTATCAGCTTGTAAAAATGCCCTTGATGGACTTGCTCTGTCAGAGGACGATGTGAGCAGATTGCGGCAGTGCATGAATATAATCAAGCATTATAATAGTAATGCTTGGCGTCAGAACGCAGATGCTTTTGCTAAAACCGTAGTCGGTGATATCAATGTTGTTGGGATTTTTTCTAGTGATCCTGCTAAAGCCCAACAGCTTTCACGAAGCATTAAGGAAAAAAGTGAATTAGACAATATTACCGCTGGCGATGTAAATAGCTTTGTATCTGATGTAAAATCAGCCAAGTCGTTAGTTGCTGGACTTTCTTTCAATGATGAGATCAAGATGTTTCTTGATAAAGCTCGTATAGGAAGGGCGACAATACTTGATCTGAATGATGAGGTCTTGAAATGGATAAAAGATAATCATCTGGAATCCAAAGTTAAAATTGGCCTTAATTAGTGTGCTTGCATTTGGCTGTGCCGATGTTTGGTAGAATATTGGGGCAAATTGATTGACAATTTCGCGAAAAAGTGATATAATAACTCAGTTATAGCCTTTGTATTCAAATGGCGTATGAAAATGATGCAGAAATTGTGAAAATGGTGATATGATGCAAAATTTGTCAAAGCAGGACATACAGGATGTCATAGATATAATTAAGGAATTATATCTTGAAGATATGATTCCTTGGATATGCGGTTACAGCGGGGGAAAAGATTCTTCGGCTGTTGTTCAGCTTGTCTGGCTTGCTTTAAGACAGATACCCAAAGATAAGCTTCGCAAAACAGTGCATGTGATTTGTACTGACACCATGGTTGAGTCTCCTGTAGTTTCAATCTGGTCGACCCAGTCACTTGAAAAAATGGAAAATGCTGCAAAGAGTGAGGGGCTTCCAATTGTTCCGCATCGTTTGAGACCAAGCATCAATAATACATTCTGGGTAAACCTTATTGGAAGAGGATATCCGTATCCAAGAAGAAATTTCAGATGGTGTACCGATAGAATGAAAATAGATGCATCCAATACCTTCATCAAGAAGATACTGGATGCTGAAAGCGAGGCTATTCTTGTTTTAGGTTCCAGAAAGGCTGAGAGTGTTGTCAGAAAGGCTGTAATGGAGGGGTATGAGAAAAAGCGCTATCGCGAACATCTCAGTCCTAATGGTTCGTTTCCCAACTCCTATGTTTTTACGCCTATTGAAAATTGGTCAAACAATAATGTTTGGCAGTTTTTGATGAGTGAACCTAATCCTTGGGGACATTCAAATAAGGACCTCATGGCTATGTACAGCGGAGCCTCGTCTGATGGAGAATGTCCGTTGGTAATTGATACTTCTACCCCTAGCTGTGGAAATTCACGCTTTGGGTGTTGGGTATGCACTATGGTTACAGAAGATAAGTCCATGGCAGCCATGATAAAGAATGATGAAGAAAAGGCATGGATGAAGCCTTTGTTAGATTTCAGAAATGAATTTTCTTCATGTGGTGATCTTAATAAGGATAGAAAAAAGCGCGATTTTCGTCGCAAAATGGGCTCTTTGACATACCACAATGGTCGATTGGTTCATGGACCGTATACTAAAGAAGTTCGTGAGCATTTCCTCAGGCGCTTGCTTGAAGTGGAGAAGTTGGTACATACCATTGGACCGAAAGAGGCACAAAGCGTGCCTCTTATAACGATGGAAGAACTACGGTATATCCGGAAGATTTGGCTTGATGAATTTCATGAATTTGACGATACGCTTCCTGGTATTTATGAAGAAGTCACAGGGAACAAGTTCGATGACCCTTTAATTAAGAAAAATAAGTATTTCGGCGCTGAGGAATCAGCTATTTTAAAAGCTGTGTGTCATGAGTTGTATCCTGATGAAACGCTTCTTTCAGAAATGCAGCACGCAATTTTAGATATCGAAGCTAAGTCAACAGCAATCGGGAATCGCAGAAATATACTGAAGAACATTGAGAAATCCGTAAAGTCGGCATTTTACAAGAATGAAGAAGATGCGGAGAATCTTAAAAGAAACCGTGAAGATTCTAAGCAGGAATCAATTGACGAGGCAGATGACAACATGCCAGATTAAGGAGGAATTGCGTTGTATTTTACCGAAATAGAATTGCATAATTATGGCATTTACAAAGGGACACATACAATTACTCTCAGAAATGGGTTAGATAACAGAAACATAACTCTAATCGGAGGTATGAATGGACGTGGTAAAACTACTCTTCACGATTCAGTAATACTTGCTTTGTATGGTCGTATAGCTATTGATTATTTTCAGGAAGCTGCTGAGAATGGACGCAGGTCATATGAGCGCTTCCTTTCTGAGCATATCAATAAATATACCCCCAATGGTGATAATACCTATATTAAGCTGACTCTTATGCTTGAAGACGAAGAAGATACTAACCTGGTTATTGTACGTTCTTGGAAAAACGGATCTGTCATAAATGATCAGGTGGAAGTGTATAAAAATGGAATCCAGGATAAAATCCTTGCAGAAAGTTGGCCTTATTATATAGAAGAGATTCTTCCGTTTAATATTGCCAAATTTTTCTTTTTCAACAACGAAAAAATCTCACAGCTTGCTGATGATGTTGCATTTGAGCAGATCAAGGGTTCGATAAAGTCTGCAATAGGTATATCTACTATAGAGCGTGCTTGTGAAGACATAGAAAAAATACAGGAGCAGAAAGAGAAGGAACTAAAGCATTTTCAAAACAGCGAACTAAATCACGAATACCAGGACATAAATATTAAAATTTCAGAAGTAAATAAAAGGTTGGCTGACTGTCAGGAGAAAATTGATAAACAGGAACCTGAATTGTCAAATTTAGAATCGATGCTTAAAATTCGTGAAAAAGAGTTCTGGAATCATGGCGGTAAGATTGGCCTTAATAGAAAGGAAATTAAGGCCGAAATGGAGAGCATTGAAGCAGCTATAAATGAGAGCCAGGGGAAAATCATGTCTCTTGTTTCCGACCCAGCTGTTCCATTACTTATGTGCAGAACTCTTCTTAAATCCACCTATGATGAGGCATCAGCTGCTCAAGCTAATTCTACAAATAAGATTATCAACGATCGCGTTTTGAGTGTTTGCAATGAGCTAAAGCAAAAGATCCATCAAATAGAAATGGATGAAAACCTTAAAGAGAAGATTTTTAAAGTGGTTGACGAAGAAAGTTCAAAATTTGACGCTAGTGTTTCAGCTATATCTGCTGACACATTATCTGCGACAAGTTTTATGCTTCTTGAGAAACTAATAACTGATCTTTCTTCTAGTGTTCCACAAAAAATACGTGAACTAGTTGATGAAATCGACCGACAGGAGAGCAGAATGCTAAGCCTTGACAATCATCTGTCTAGCAGTACCGCTGGTGAAGATGATGCGATGGGATTGTATAATGAAATAAAGCAAATTCAGAATAGGTTGGGACAAATATCGGCTTCGCTAGATAATGCCAAAAAGCAGAAAGATTCTTTTTGTGCTCAAAAAGAAGTACTTACTAATAAAAGAAATTCGATTATTGTTGATTGGCTAAGCCGTGAAGATGCCAATGATGATAATAAGCGAATAGCACAATATTGTGCCATGTCTTCTACTGTTCTGAAGCGTTTTATGCAGGAAATCCAAAAGGAAAAGCTCGGACGTCTCGGTGAAGCTGTGACAGAGTGTTTTAAGGCATTGGTTCAGAAGAATTCTCTTGTAAGCCAAATTGCCATTGATTCTAACACTATTGACATCAGGCTGTATGATGATGAGGGGCAGGAGCTTTTAAAGCAGCAGATGTCTGCTGGCGAACAGCAGATGTTTGCAGTTGCTGTCGTCTGGGCTCTTGCAAAATCTTCAGGCTATAAGGCTCCAGTGTGGATTGATACTCCAATGGCAAGACTTGATTCAAATCATCGCACGAATTTTGTTAAAAAGTATATTCCTAATGCTAGTTCACAGGTAATTGTTTTGTCGACAGATGAAGAACTTGTTGGCAGATACCTTGAGATGGTAGAGGACAGAGTGCTAGATCGGTATCTTCTTAATTATGATGATACAGAAAAATGTACAACCATATTACCTGGGTATTTCTCGGAGGTGAAGTGAGTTGATAGTTAAACAATTTAAACTGTCTCAGCCAGAAAAGGAAAAACTAATACGCATTAAAGCTAAGACATCAATACAAAATTGGAACATACTGTGTCGTTGGGCTTTATGTTGGTCGCTTGCAGAGCCAACGCCTCCTGGAGGAATAGATCCGCTTTCTGACAGTAATGTTGAGATGAGTTGGTACACGTTTGCCGGAGAATATGCTGAGATATATGACGCAATGATACGTCAGCGGTGTATCAACGATGGGTTAGGGGACGATCCGGATATTCTTGCAAAGTATTTCAGACTGCATCTGTGTCGTGGAATAAATCATTACAGTTCGCGTGACGTTATTAAAAGCGCAAGTGACTTAGCTATGTCTGTATTTGGAGAGCAAAAGAATGGTAACATATCTTGATTATAACGCATCTGCACCTTTAGATAAACGTGTTTTGGAAAAAATGATTGACGTATATACAAATCATTATGGTAATTCAGAAAGCCGAACACATATTTATGGCGCAAATGCGAAGGAAATCGTATCATCTGCTAGAGATTCGGTGGCAGCTATTCTTGGAGTTGATTCTACTGATTTAATATTTACTAGTGGATCCACAGAAAGTAACAACATGGCAATCTTTGGACTTCAAGAGTATGCAGAGAAAACAGGAAAAAAACATCTTATTACCACTGCAATTGAGCATAAGTCTGTACTTGAGCCGATGAAACACTTGCAGAAATGCGGATATGATGTTGACATAGTATATCCTGATGAAACAGGAGCAGTGAAAGCAGACGATGTTCTTAATAGGGTTAGAGATGACACACTGTTGGTTTCAGTGATGTTTGTTAATAGTGAGACTGGAATTATACAGCCGGTTCAAGAGATTGGCGCAGCTCTTCATAAACGAGGAGTGTATTTTCATATTGATGCGACTCAGGCATTGTCGTTACTAAATGATAAGATACGTCAAACAGACTTTGATATGCTTAGCGTGGCGGCTCATAAAATTGGTGGACCACAGGGTATTGGAGCACTTGTTCTTAAAACAAATCGGAAGACATATATGAGGCCGCAGGTTAGTAATATTATTTATGGTGGAACTCAGGAGCGAGGATTTAGGCCTGGCACTACTCCTGTGGCATTGGTGGCGGGATTTGGTTTAGCCGCTCAGATTTGTATGGATGAAAGTGTAGATAATTATCGGAAGTGTGAAGAAATAAAGAGCCAGTTTATGCGAGCTGTTGATGGATTGGAGTATCATGTCAATGGGGACCCCAAAAAATGTTTGCCTTCGACAATTAATATAGGCTTTAAAGGTATAGATGCAGAAAGCATTTTTGTTGCTATGAAAGAGAACTATGCTTTTTCAAATGGGTCTGCTTGTAATGCATCTTTGCATAAACCTAGTTATGTTTTAATGGCAATGGGATTGAGCGATGATTTAGTTTCGGAATCAGTTAGACTGTCATGGTCAGGACAAACAAAGGTTGATTTTTCAGAATTAGTTAAGTACATTCGCTCAATGAATTGAGCTGAAGAACATATTGGTTGTAAAATAACCATGTCAATTAATGTGATGACAACTTGATAATTTATTTTCTTCTGATTATATATTATCTACATGTAGCTATAATATCAGCTATCCGTTTATAACGGCACACAGAATTTTCCCCGAAGTGTAACAGCTTCGGGGATTTTTTTGTGTCCGGGAGAGGAGAAGAAGTATGTTCAACAATCAGCGTTATGTCACAAGAGGCATAACAAGCACCGTTCCGCTCGTCACTCAGATAATACTCTGGAACTGCATCGACAGCATGAAAACCGAAAAGGATTATCTTCAGGTTTTCAAACTCACAGCCAAGGACCATACCCAGCACGTCACACACAGTCAGGAAGAACCTTCTTACGAACACTCGTTCGATTTCCGGACTGATGAACCCATCACGGCAAAAATCTTCGTCATTGATGACGAAACTCACACCACCATGCTTTTGGCAGAAGAATACTGATTAGGAGGAACACACCATGGACAACAACGAAACCACACGCCCCGTTTGCAGCTGCTGCGGAGCAACAATCGAAACCGATGACTACTACACATTTGATGGTAACATTCTTTGCGATGACTGCTACCACAGCGAAACTGTCGTTTGCGAGCATTGCGGCGACAGAATCTGGGCGGACGATAATGCAGGCACAGACAGTATGCCGCTGTGCAATTCATGCTACGATGACTATTATACGACCTGCGAGTGCTGTGGCAGAATTATTCATCGGGACTACGCCAACTACGACGATGATGACGATTACGCCTACTGCGACAGGTGCTACGAAGAGCGCCAGAACAGCTCCATTCACGAGTATAACTACAAGCCCGAACCGATATTTTACGGCGACAGCAAGCGCTATTTCGGCGTGGAACTTGAAATCGACGAGGGTGGCAAGAACAGTGACAACGCTGATACGCTTCTGGGTATCGGCAACCGGATTGCGGAGCATATTTACATAAAATCTGATGGAAGTCTGTCGGATGGAATGGAGATAGTGACCCACCCGATGTCCCTAAAATACCACAAGGACAAAATGCCCTGGGCAGAGATAATGAAATCCGCTATCCACATGGATTATCGCAGCCACAAAACAAGCACCTGTGGACTTCACGTCCACGTAAACAGAACAGCTTTCGGCAGTACCCGGGAAGCGCAGGACGAGTGCGTTTCCCGGGTGCTTTATTTGGTGGAGCATCATTGGCTGGAGCTACTTAAATTCAGCCGCAGAACCGAGTATCAGATGAACCGCTGGGCTGCGAGGTACGGTTACAAGAACAGTCCGAAAGAAATTCTGGAGGACGCAAAGAAAGGCTGTAACGGCAGATACGCCTGCGTGAATATCACGAACTACCATACCATCGAATTTCGTATGTTCCGCGGCACGCTTAAGTACAATACGCTCATAGCCACTCTGGAACTCGTAGATAAAATCTGCGAACTAGCGACTGACCTGACGGACACAGAACTGAAATCCGTTAGCTGGTCGGACTTCGTAGGTTCGCTGGACGAAAGCACGGAACACGAACTCATTACCTACCTGAAAGAGCGCCAGCTCTACATAAACACGCCGATTACCAGTGAGGAGGACGATTAACATGTGTGCAATTTTCGGCTTGATAGACTACAACCATACCCTTAATGCGAAGCAGCGTGAAAAGCTGCTTCGTGTTCTTTCCGAGGAATGCGAGGAGCGTGGAACTGACGCAACTGGCTATGCCTTTAACCACAACGGTAAGCTTACGATATACAAGCGCCCGTTCGCCGCTCACAAAGTTCACCTGCGGCTTCATGAGGATTCAAACGTCATCATGGGACATACCCGAATGGCAACGCAGGGCAACAAGCTTGACAACCGCAATAATCACCCGTTTCCCGGAACGGTGAACGGAATGCATTTTGCGCTTGCTCATAATGGAGTACTTCACAATGACGTCAGATTACGCAAGCAGATGTTGCTACCGGGTACGCCCGTAAAGACGGATAGCTACATAGCAGTGCAGCTTTTGGAACAGCAGAAAACCCTCGACATACAGTCAATTTCCGAGGTGGCTGAGCTTGTCGAGGGCTCTTTTGTGTTTACCGTGCTTGATGACAAGAATAACATCTATTTCGTCAAGGGCGATAATCCACTTGCATTGTACCATTACGAAACCTGCGGACTGTACGTTTACGCCAGCACAGAAGCGATACTTGACCGTGCACTGACGAGATTAGGAATCCTCAGCATAGAGCACCAGAAAACTAATATGTCATGCGGTGATATTCTGAAAATCGACAGTACCGGAGCCATGGAACGGGGGATGTTCGACACAACTAATCTGATGATGTATGACTACCGATATTTCCGGGAATACTGAAATCGAACGTAGTATAAATAAGCTGGAAAGAGAGATACAAACGCCGTTCTTTCATAGCCTGACCAAGCTTAATGTTGACGAAATATTTTCAGCAATTAAATCTGAATATGAGCATTGATAACACCCCCTGTCGCTATTGACAGGGGTTTATTACTGCCAAATAAACGCACTTTACTCTTGATTTATCTGAATCAATATATTATAATGATTATGAAAGTGTGTGAGCGTGTGCGTAAATATGAGAACAGCAAGACAGAATTCACGTTGACTGTAACAGAGAAGTCGTTAAAAGATATAGCAGCATTTGTTAATACTTCAGGTGGTACTATATACTATGGCGTAGATGATTCAGGAAAAGTTGTCGGTCTCAACGATATTGATGATCAGTTTACCCGTCTTACGAACATGATCAGGGACAGCATTTCTCCTGATATAACTCTTTTTATGAATGCTGAGATCATTGAAAAAAATAATGCTAAGCTGATCAGGGTTGAGGTATCATCCGGCGCAGGAAAGCCTTATTATTTCAAATCCAGAGGAATCAGACCAGACGGTGTGTATGTACGTCAAGGTTCATCAAGCGTTCCTGCTTCTGCCGAACGAATAAAGGCGATGATAGTTGAAACGGACGGCACCGTATATGAAAATCTGCGTTCAATGGAGCAAGAACTGACTTTTGTTGTAGCTTCCGGTGAATTCAGAAATAAAAACCTTGAATTCGGAGAGGCACAGCAGCAGACTCTCGGAATTCGTGACAGGGACGGACTATATACCAACCTTGGTCTGCTGTTGTCTGATCAGTGTCCGCATATTATAAAGGCGGCGGTTTTTCAGGGGACAGACAGGACCGTGTTCCGCACCTGTAGCGAATTTTCAGATTCTCTTCTGAAACAGATGCGGGACGCGTTTGCATACATTGAAATGCATATGCCTGTACTGACAAAGTATGATGGGCTTACTCGGACGGACACACCCGCAGTTGCCATTGAAGCAGCCAGGGAAGCGGTTTGGAATGCTCTGATACATCGTGATTATTCGATGATCAGTCCAACACTTTTGAGCTTGTACAGCGACCGCATTGAAATAGTTTCAATAGGAGGACTTCCGGCAGGTATTTCGATGGACACCGTTGAGCTTGGCGTGTCGGTATGCAGAAATAATAAACTTGCGAACGTATTTTACCGTCTTGGTTATGTTGAGGCATACGGCACCGGACTGATGAAAATTGCGGACTCCTATAAGAACAGCACAGTTAAGCATAAACTTGAGGTAACTGAACAGGCATTCAAAATAACGTTGCCGTTCAGACCTGAAGTAATGAACGAACTTAAATAAGAAACAAGATGGTCACAGCTGCGGCCATCTTGCATTTTATAGAGAATAGTGGTAAAATGAAAAGCGAGGAGTGATACAATGAACGACAGCCTTACATTCTTGCTAGAAAAATCAAAGAACAATAAAGAACTTACCGAAAGAATATACGAGACCCGAAACGACAGAAATCCCGTGAATGCGCTCTGTGAGTTGGCAACATCTGAGGGATTCCCGATAACTGCGGCTGAACTTCTCTACGATGGCGAGGAAACCTGCGCCGCAATGTGCCGTTCGGTAAACGGCGGTGGAGTTGATACACCGGACGGCTGGGACGATGTTTACGAGATGTTTTTCGCTGCCCTTGACTATATGAATAAATAATCAGACTTCCGTAATTTCAAAGTACGCCATCATCTCCCGGAACGCGTCCTGCGCGAGCTGGCAGGTGCTGATGAGGTACCCGTGCTGGGTGTCCCAGTTTTTCAGACTGTTGTAATAAAGCAGCTTAAAGCTCTCGTCGATGATGAACGGCACGACGCTGAATCGCAGGCACTCCTTGAACATAATGAGCCGCCCGACGCGACCGTTTCCGTCCTGGAACGGGTGTATCTTTTCGAACCTCGCGTGGAATTCCACGATGTCCTCAAGGGTTTTCGGCGCGTCGTTTTCGTAATCCGAAAGGAGCCTGCGCATTTCCGCGTGGACGTCCCTCGGGAGCGTGGTAATTTCGCCGCCGACCTCGTTCGGCTGTTTCTTGTAGTCCCCGACCGCGAACCATGCTTTCCGGCTGTCGGAAGTTCCGGATTTCAGAACGCGGTGAAGCTCCTTGATGAACGCTTCGGACAGCTTTTTACTGCGGTTCTCGATGATTAAGTCAATACAGCGGAAGTGGTTGGACGTTTCGATGATATCGTCCACGTTGACGGTTTCATCTTTCAGCACGCCGATCGTATTGGTTTCGAAGATGTATCGCGTCTGGTCGGCGGTCAGCCGGCTGCCCTCGATGTGGTTGGAATTGTACGTCAGCTCCACCTGTATCTTGTGGTAGATACCGCCTTTGCGGCCGCTCTGCATTTCGTCCGCGAGTATCTCAGCGAGGGTGGAGGGCGCTTTTTTTGCCGTCGCGGCGCGCGTGGGCTTGGTCGCATTCTCGGGGATAATCCATGTCTTTCCGGTCAGGAACGCGCCCTCTATGCGCCCCTGCGCGCAGTAATTCCGGACGCTGCGTTCGGACAGGTTCCACAGTTCCGCGGCTTGCTTTACGGATATATATTTCATGCTCTCAACTCCTTATGGATATTATATACCGTTATCGGCAAAAAATCAAGAGGATTTCCAGATAATAATTTGCTGAAATTGCCGATATCGGCAGTCGGAAAATTTATTGAATTTATGAATATGAGGAAATCGTTGCTCTCCTGCGGCTGATGAGCGAGCTTGAAAAGGGCTGGATAGACTTCTCGGAAATCGAGAGGGAGTGCGCGCAACATTCCGGATTGAGTAATTTTCTCAATATTGCGTGTTGACAATCTGCATATAATAAGCTATAATATATGCAGATAAACCGCGATATAAGGAGAACCCCATGCGAAAGTTCGACTACACATTCCTGAAAAAAATCAGCGTACCCGCCGACATAATGAACTCCGCAACGGAAACGGACGCGGGACGAAATACCGCGCCGTAATCAAGCCTGAATAACCCCGCGCAGCGCCGACTTTAACGCGCCGAATAAAAGAACATCCCCCGCTCGCTTTGAACGAACGGGGGTCAATTCAGCTGTAATACTTCTGATTTTTGCTGCGCCATGCTTTTGCAGTACACCTTGGCTGTTTGTTCAGCCTGCTTGTTCCACAGACAGGTGGAATTTGTGGTCAGCTGATGTTATCGAAAATTTGCGTAAATGGCATATTGAAGCATGATCTGTATATGTCGTCCCACATATCAAGGCATTTAGTCTGGATCTCCGGATCACGGCGGGTTCTGTCCATGAGTTTTATAATGCATTTGATAAGCTCAGTCACTGTTGTTTCTCTGTCGAATCTGTTCTCGTTTGACGCCAGTTCCTCGCAGAAGGTTTGCAGTGTATCCACATACTTGGATATGTCCTGACCATGAGAATTGATGTATTCAAGTATAGTTTGCAGCATGTGATCCTTAGGCTTTGAGCGCAGCAGCTTTTTCAGCAGGTCCTCGTCCCTGCCTGTATCTATCTTTTCATCAAGGAATAGCTTGTTGTATCCGAACATATTCGAAGCCCCGTAGTCCAGATAATGCAGCAGTATAGCCTTGCTGTTACTGTGGAACTGTTCATCGTCAAATGAGGACGCCGCTTGCAGGCAGACCCGTTCTATCTGATTTGTGTTCAGAGGGAGCTGGTACAACTGCTCGGCAATATTGAAGTCATAGTATATTGCTATCGCGCACAAATAGTCGGCAGCTTTTTCGTCAAGTTCATCTATCCCCGAGCAGCAGGCTTTTTTCAGATGTTCCACATAAAATTCACTGTTGTTCCGATAATTACGGCAGATAGTTTCCCATATATCGTGGTGTCCGAAAATGCACGGTTCATTTTGAATCAGCTTTTTCAGAATGCCGATACAAAAATCCCTGTCAAAATTATAATATGGATATGCGCCGGTCAGTGAAAAGAAGCGAACAGCCTCGTACGGGTCTTGGGTCGCATGTTCGATAACGGACTTGAACCTGTCCGCTAAATCACTGTGTTTCCACAGTAGCTGTGATATAGTCTGTAGGGCAAAACCACGGACGCAGTTGAGTGCATTTGTCGTCAGAGAATATGGTACTGCTTTCTTATCAACAAGCACTGAAAAATCCGGGGACGGGTGGGGAGAGTTCATTGCAACGTCGCAAACGAAGTCCAGAATATTTTCCGGCCAGTTTTCTTCCGCACGTTTTTCGATAAGCTGTAATATCTCAAGGGTAACATTGTGGTCGCTGTCGGACATAAAGCGGCTCACCACATCGCAGGTCAGCCGGAAGGCTGCCTTTGTATCTGCGTCATTATCATACAGCGCACGAATAACAGCTTTAATATAATCGCTGTTGCATTCATTCGGAAATCGCAGGGAAAGCTTCGCAAATCTCTCCGGATCGTGCCTTGCCTGTTCGGAAAATGACCTTGAAAAAAACTCGTGATTTGCTTCGACATAGTTTCCGTTTTTTATTCTCCATGGTTTATTTGTATTCATTCTGCTTTCCGGAGTGGAAATTATATTAAGCCATGTCTTGTCACAGATACGGTCTGCCTTTCCGGAAACGGGAGAAACAACGGGTAAATCCGGACCGCTGCGAACGCCGCAATTGTAAAAAGACGTTTCTACCCATTCGTTTCGCTCAAGCACTTTGATAAGCTGCTTGGTTTCCTGTGATGTTCTTGTTTCGTCAAGGAATGGGAGGAGCGTTTTCTGAAAATGTCCCCAGAAAGCATAGTACACAGGCTTGTACCGCTTTGTCTGATTTACTTCCCGACGCTGATTGTATATTGCTATCATTTCCCCGGCCGGGTCGCTCCAATTGAGTATCAGATTTTCAAGCCTGCTGAAATTGTCTTTTGAACAGTACGGTGAGAATTTTTTGATCATTTTCTTGGCTAATGACAAATAATCCTCGGCGTTGTCGGTGTAAATTAAGAAGTGGTTTTGGGGGTCGTCGCAAAGCCAGGAAACGGCAAAGTCGCTGTAAGCAGTGCCCAGGCTGTATACGGTTTCGGCAAGTATTTCATAATACACGACAGAATTTCTGCCGTCGAATTCTTTAGCGAACGCCATGAATTCCGGAGGCTCTTTTGCGGCGAATTCGCAGAGGGCGGCTTTTGCCATTTCAACTATATCTCTTGCGGTACTGTTAACGTATCCGGATTTTTTCCATCTGCTATAGTTCTCGCCATACGCATAGTTGGGCCATCGGAAATTCAAAAGCATGGTTTTTTCGCATATGACCGGTAATATCTCGCTGATGATCTCGTGATAGAACTGACTGATGAATTCTCCTATGCGGTCGCTTTCTCTGATATATAGTTCGCTTTTTACCTGGTCGATGTCCTCAATGAGCTGTCTGAGCATGGGTATCAGATTTGCTGATCCGCTTGAAAAGTCCCAGGTGTTCCATGTCCAGGGCCATAATTCGGGATACATATGCAGCAGCTTAAGCCTGAATTCCAGAATCTCGGGAGAATCATTCGCACAGGAGTGGCTAAGGACCAGATATAGTTCCTTGTCCTTTTCTTCTGTCTGGAAACAAAATGGGCTGATTTTCCCGTACACAAAATCCTGTGCCTTTGTATTTATCGAACGCAGGAGTTCAAGCCCATCATTTGCCGACCAGTCATATCTGCCATGATCATTAAGGTTCTGAACAAATGCCGGGTGACCGAGATAAACAGTATTGTATACATAGCTGTGCCAGTCGGGATTTTCGAAGTAACCGTACGCATATTCCAGCAGTGCGTCGCCGGGTTTTTCGCACTGACCCATCACCTCAAATACAGCGCACTTGAAATAATACCGGACTTCCTCAGAGCGGAGGATATCGTCGCAGACGCCAAGGAGCGTATCCTCGTCGTCGCTCAGAATTTGCAGCACTCTTAAAAGACGGTATCTCATGTACGGAGTTTGCTTGTCCCGATTGTCCGTTACTTCAAGAATGCTTGCTCCGTCGTAAATTTTCGTTACCATGTTCGAAACCGCAAAGTGGTCGAGGAAGCTCTGGTGAGAGAACGAAACAGCATTGTTGTTTTCGACCAGCAGACCGTTGGATATCATCGCCTGTAATTCCTTCTGGCTATCGATAAAGAATTGCCTGGGCAGCTTTGAATCCGGGCGCTTTTCCAGTTTATCAACTATCGTGTCCCGGAGCGAGGTGACAGCCGATTTGCTTATGCCGGTGCTTTCACAGTTTTCGAGTATCTGCTCCCACCACTTCTCCATCAGTTCAAAGGGCGTGGTTATGTTTCTTGCAGCCGAGCTGTCTGTTAAGGTCGTCCAGATATACAGAGAGGACGGGGTCAGCAGTAGATTTTGCAGTTTATGCGACAGCGTGTTGTAATTCTCGTCGATCACATTGATGACATCACCGGCTGAAAAATGGCTTATTTCTTCTTTAGACCACCTAAAGTGTTTATTCTCGTCATTAGGAAACAGATTCCTGAGACTTGCGTCAGTTTCAAGGTCGAATGTGCGTGTGATGAATACCAGAGAAATGTGCCCACCAAAGTCCTTGTTAAGGTTATTTGCCTCTGAGATAAGCTGTTTGCAGACCTCCAGCGCACTGCCGGAATGACGGCTCGTCCATCTCAGTGCGTCAAGCTGGTCGAGGATAAGCACGCAGGGCTTTCCGGCGGCTATATTATACAGGCAATACACGGGGGACTGGGCAAGTCCAAGCTCATTTCCGTATTTATCTGATGTTGTCGAGGGAGGTTCCTGGGCTAAATTTAAGGCTAGGAACAGAGTTCCGTTTTCCATGAGTTTATTGATTATTTCGTAAACGCAGCCACTTTTTCCGTATCCGGCTTTTCCGTGCAGAATGACCGAATTGCCGTTTGTTATTTCAGCAAGCACTTTGTCGGTTTCGGAGCGGTGAATGATTTTACCGTTTATCGGGTGGAATGAATTCAGAAAAATCTCGTTCAGACTGTTTATCTTTGTGATATTGTTTTCGCCGTACAGGTGCTTCCTGAATTTATGACCCCGCTCCGACATTGCATGTATTATCTCGTCGGCGGTTATGGGGACTACAAATCGCTGGTTTGAATTCGCATAGTTTTCAAGAAGCTCTCTGGCGGCTTTAGAATCCCCAGAAAACAAGCAATTGACCCTGGACGACAGGTCGCGCTTGCTCTCCATGCTGAACGGCACGGTAACAAATTCCCACTTCGAGAGAATACTCATCAGATACTGGGCGTCGGTATCGTTGGATATGTCCAGCCTGAGCTGTTTGGCGCAGTCCTCCCATGCCCTTCGTATTTCCTTGTTGGTCAGCTGATTTTTCAAGTCTTCGACCGAAGCGCTTGTCCGGGCGCGATCGCACAGCTGGTCGAGCTCACCGTAGCTCAACGGCGAAACAAAGACGTATATGTTCTTTGGGTCTGTTTCAATTATTTCCCTTGCTCTGTTGAAAACATTGTATTGTTTAAGGTCGCAGGTTCTCCATTTGTTGTGAGTGCCGTTGCTGAGCTTACACTGATAATGGTATCTGTTTCCTGCTTGGTCAACTGCAGTATATTCCACGCTGTCCTTGTTCGGTCCTACGGGCTCTACTGTGATAGAGGTGAGCTCGCCATTAACCAGCCTCAGTAAAAGAATAGCGAGGTAGTGTTTTTCGTATTCGTTTCCTGTTTTGTCTGTTCTTCCACCGGGTAACAGGCTCATGTTATCGCTCCTTTCATGGGTTATTGCTAATTAGAATTATATCACACTGAATGTTAAAAATCAAGTCTAAGAAAAAGGACGGGTAGCATGAAAAGTCCGGTGCTCTATACGGAACGTCGGACTGAACTGTTAGAATTTTGAAAAGCCGCTGCAACCTTACCCCACGATCCCGCCGAAATCCTCGGCGAGCTTAACGGAGTAGTCCTGAAATCATGGTTGACCTACATTAAATCAGGCTTCCGCAATTTCAAAGTCCCCCATCATTTTCCAGAAAGCGTCCTGCGCGAGCTGGAAAGGGGCTGGATAGACTTCGCGGAAAACAAGAGGAAGTTTTCAAGCGATACTAAGGAATAAATAAGAAACACATCGGCGGTGCAGGGTCATTTCCTGCACCGCTTTTGACTGCATTCAGTTTTCGAGCGTTCCGCACCGCTCCTCAATAAGCCCTGCGAACCGCGATTTCATATCCTCGGGCAGGAGCGATTCCCCACACATCGTAAGGAATTTCGGCTTCAGCGAAAGCAGTTTCCTCATCATTTTCTCGGCGGACTGCCGTGTAATTCCGCATTCGTCGGCGAAAACAAGGAAGTCCCTGCGGCGGATATTCTGCTTTTTTCCGTTCAGCGCGAGGGCTGTCTGTTCGACGTCCTCGGGCATTATGACGTTGACCGGGAGCAGGTCGTAAGCCGGGGACAGGACGTACTTCCCGCTGCGCTCGGCGGTTTCGATGAGCGAGAAATTCTTCAAATGCATGTCAGAGTTCCCTGTGATGAAACAGAAAATCAGCCTGTAAAACAGCTCGCTTAAATCCAGTCCGCTCCGCGAGGAATACCGCTCTATGACCTTTGCGCAGCGCTCGTAGGAGCCGCGGTACTTGTCCTGCGTGAGCCGCAGGTCGAGCTGGCAGAAATCCTCCATTGCGAGCATTTCCACGTTATCCTTTCCGAACACACGGTCTATCCTGCGGGTGATGTACGCGAGGTTCTCGCCGCCCATTACCAGCGCGTGCGGAACGGTGCTTATCCCAGCCGCGTCCGCCATGGACATGACGAGATGTTCCGCCTCGGGGAGCGCTCTGAAATCCTCCACCTGCGGCTTCAGAATAAATCCCGTCGGGTAATTCACCAGCGTGAGCCGCGGCTTTCTCCCCTCGGACATGAGGTGCAGCGAGAGCTTTTTCTGCACGCCGGGGATAGTCAGACCCTTGCCGGTGGTTTCAATCGCGAGGTGCTCCAGCGCGCTGTTGTCTATTTCCAGTTCGGGAATCACGCTCGTGCCGAAAAAGCGCTTTACGCAAGCTTTGTGCCAGCCCGAGGGTTCGTCGGTTTTAAGCGGTTTTCCGCAGCACAGGCAGTTCATGATTTTTCACCTCTGATACTTACGTTGCCGATGGCGTCCCGGCAGGAAATGAGCAGCAGCCCGAAGCGGTCTTTCTGGTCTATCTTCCAGTTGCGGGTAATTACGCCGAGCAGCCAACCCTCGGGGATAAGCCCGTCGAAGAACGAAAACAGCGTTTTCGAGGAATAAATCTCCTCCGACAGCGGCAGGGTCAGCGACACGGCGCTTGCGCCCCCGGAGCGCAGGTAGTCGCGGTCGTACTCGAAGGAGTACCCCTCGTCGGTTTCGGAAAGAGCGCCCGCGTAGGCGTTCCTGACGTACACATATGCGGTTCTGAACGCACCCATTACTCATCGTCCTTTCTGCCGGGGACTGCCTGCATATTGAACATCGCGAGGGCGGCGTTCACCTTGTCCATGCGCACCGTTTCCTTGCCCTGCTCGAGTTCCCGCACGAAACGCAGTCCCAGCCCCGAACGTATCGCAAATTCTTCCTGCGTGAGCCCTGCGGCTTTGCGGTTTTCCTTGATAAATTTCGCTATCGGATTCATTTCTGCGCCCCCTTTTGTTATATATTTTACACCCGTTCGGGTATTTTGTCAATGGGGTTGGCGTGAATTTATACCCGTTCGGTGGTAAATCTGTGCGTTTGTTATAGTATTGCACCCTAACGGGTATATTATGCGCGGAGTTGCTGCTGTTTGACATTTTGTGTACGGAGTGGTATAATTATTTCAGTAACTAATAGTGTGACAGGGAGAGTTTAATGGAAAAAATCGAAATACTGACGTTCGGTCATGAATTGTGGGACAGGGTGATAGAGTATGCGGAACCTGCTCATGGGGAGCGGGACAGGTACTGGCTGGCAAAATGAGGGCGAACGATTTTGAAGCCAACGAGAGAGTTATCGCGGCGCTTCATGACGGCGATATAGCCGCGTTCTGCACGTTCTCGAACAGGGACGAACTGCCGCCGGAGTATGATTTCAAGCCCTTTGTGGGATTTGTTTTCGTGGACGAGAAATACAGAGGTCGCCGCCTGTCCGGGAAACTTATCGACGCGGCTTGCGGAATAGCGAGAGAGCAGGGATTTACGGCGATATATCTCATGAGAGGGGAAGTCGGCTTGTATGAAAAATACGGATTCAGGAAAATCGGAGATTATGGGACTATATACGGTTCAGTGGAGCAGTTATTTGCGAGGGAACTGTGATTTTGTGGAGGTAATTAAATGAACGCGGAAATCGACATATCGAATGTTGTGTTAAGGACGGAGCGGCTCATACTGCGCCCGTGGAGGGAATCCGACCTCGATGATTTTTTTGAGTACGCGAGCGTGGACGGCGTCGGGGAGATGGCGGGCTGGTCGCACCACAAAACAAAGGAAGAAACGCAGGCTATCCTTACTGCGTTCATTAACGGTAAAAAGACGTTCGCCATCGAGCGCGGCGGTAAGGTCATAGGCTCGCTGGGAATCGAGAAATACGACGAGGAGAAGCTCGCGGAATTCAGCGATAAATCGGGGCGTGAGCTGGGATTTGTGCTGTCGAAGGAGTACTGGGGCAATGGCTACATGGCGGAGGCAGTCCGGGCGGTGATCGATTATCTGTTTGAGCAGGTCGAGCTTGATTTTATTGCGTGCGGATATTTCACCGACAATCCGCAGTCGAAGCGCGTGCAGGAAAAATGCGGGTTCAAGTTTTATAAGTACAGTAAGTACACGACGGCTTACGGGGTCACTAAGGACGTGTGTATCAATGTTTTGTTTGGGTGAGTTTGCGGTGGGTTTCGTGCGTTGACTGCGATGATTTTGGCGGGAATGTGCGGGAAATAATCGTAACTGAAAAATACTATAGGGAATGCAATTTATTTGTTGCATTCCTTTTTGTTTTGCCCGTTTTCGGAGCGTTACTGTGGGCAAAAATGTTGCTGTAATAAGTTATCCGCAGTCAGTTGACGACTGCGGATTTGCTGTTTTATTCACCGGCAGCGAGCTTAATTCCACCACCGACAACTATCTGAACGACCTTACCCTCTGCGATAAGCTGCTCGACAGCCGCAGAGAGTTTCCGCGAGATACTTTTCATGCCGAGCGCTTTTGCAAGTTCAGTGCGGTTCATCGGGGAAGTGCGGAGTTGCTCAAGAATTTTCTCACGGTATTCCGTATCCTTGTCAGAAGAAGCCTTCAGAAAGTACGGGTGAATAGGAATAGTTACTGACAGAAAACTGCGTTCATCGTCCATCTCAAAACGCGGCATTCCGGACCCGTTTGCCTTCAGAGCCTTGATTGCATTCGGAAATCCTGTGTTTCTGCCCTCAATGAGTTTCAATTCTTTAAGGAAATCACCTATCCTGCGGTTTCGGTACACTCTCGCACGAATGCGGAGTTCCGCGATATCCTTGTCTGAAATACTCCGGTCAAAGCCCGGAAAGCTGGTTATTTCTATTGATTCTGAGGTAATTCGCACCGTGATAGGCTCTTTTTCCTGATATGATCGATGGTAAACAGCATTCGCCAGAATTTCCTCAATTGCCGCATATGGATAGTTTGAAATGCGTGTTGCTTCGGCTCTGTCAGCAGATTTTATTACTACCTCTTTGAGAGTATAGTTTTTGATAAAGGCGAGCGCGTCACTTAGCTGCCGCTGGATAGGTCCGGTAAACACCTTTTCGGTCATGTTCGTTTCGGTCGGGTAAGGAATATCTACTACCTCTATACGCGCATAACGAAAGTACTTTTCAGGACGTTCTGAAAACATCAGCAGTCCGACATTCAGCGGTTTTACTGCCTCCGGCGGACCTGCGACAAGCTGCATATTCTTCGCAATATCCAATGCGTCCATAGAAAGCGAATGCTCATATAGTGAACTTCCTATTTCTTTCAGATGGGCACGCATAAGCCCGATGTCAAGGTCAGAAACATCTGCTGCAAGGTTGGGACGGTCGTCAAAGGGAATATCCGTGGAGATGTAGAACAGTTCTTTTTCTTCCTCAGGTGAGGCAACTATAGTTTTAAAGTGGCGGCTTACGCCGCTTTTGTCCAGCCTTTGCCGACAGTCGTCGGCAATTTTTCCTTCGGAAAAACCGCACGGACATGGGCTGAATTTACGGATATAGTACAGCTTAGTGGACTTGTCAGAATGTACGTCTTTAGCTGCTTTGTACGGTCTGCCGTGACCACCGGAAACCCATATAACGATGATGTACTTGCCCTGAAAAAGTACTGGCTCGACAACCGGATAATACAGTGGTTCTATCATGTGGCAAAGTCCGATCAGTTCCTTTAGAATGCCGTCCACACGTTCATGTGGTATTCCTTTCACAGGAAGTATGGGAGTGCCGTCCTTTTCTTCTACTCCGACTACGATGTAACCGCCGCCGACATTATCGATGTCGTTTGCAAACGCGCAGATACTGTGTATTATTGGAGTAGGGTTCCAGTCAGATATGAATTCCACACGGTTGGATTCAACTACGCGGCAGTCTATCAGGTCGTTTATATTAATTGGTATTGCCATATTATCGCCTCCTGTTAATAATATTGTATCATATCGGTAATGTTATGTCAAACTGTTCAACGAATTTCGCCTAAAATAACGATTTACCATTTTATAATTGACAGCAAAATATTATTGTGATAAAATAAATTGAACGGAGGTGAAAATATGCCAGACAGAAATAAGTTGTTCAGAGGAAAGCCCAAAAAAGTTGAGATAGTATCAAATAACACTGTTTTTTTCAGCCCTGAACCGGAGGAAGAAATAGAGCAGAAATTAACCGTCAGTTCAAGCGGTGATGTGCGGTTTTCGGCATATCAATTTGATGATACTATATTAAGAAAACAGCATTTTAAAATAGAGCCAGATGCCGCAGATGCTATTCTTAACGCAGTTGTGGATTACTTCAACACTGCCGATCCGGATTACATAGAAGATGTCGGTATATGGGAATTGACTATAACTAACGCGAGCGGCACAGCATATAAAATGAGCGGCTCGCTGAATGAGGACTCCGAACCGGAAGTGAGTCTTTCGAAATTCATACGGAAAACGCTTGGAATGGACGATCTGTTTTTATTCGACGGCAGAGCAAGAACTGATATTGTTGAGCGTGTTTCAATCGACTATAAACGCATCCTGACCAATGCTGAAGATAAACTGTGCTACTCCGAGGAAATCAATATAGACCGCAAATTCGGCGTGCTTGAGCATATTCGCAGAATCGGAGCAGGGCATATCGTCACCCAGAAGTACTTTGTTCCGGAGGAAATCGAGGAGCTCCTTGACAGCATTGATGAAAAGAATTTGTTCGGAGAAATTCCCGGAGAGCCTGACGATATTGCTCCAACGCCTGATGATGTTAACAGTTACACAATCACCGTAGATTTGAAAAGTGGAGCGCACCGGGAAATATCCGGCACTTATGATAAATATGGTCTGCCGGCAGGGTGGCGGTATTTTGTCCGGAGGATGTGCGAATTAGTAAGTGCGTATGATTTCACAGATGTACTCAGTCCGTCGATGTACGACCGTGCAAAGCGCCGTAAATCCGATATCATCTATTGCAGCGTTGAGTTTGAGGAGGGCTATAAAAGCTATTATTACATATCCGATGATGATTCCATTGAGCCGGGTGACCGGGTAGTCGTTCCTGCCGGGAGGGATAACCACGAAGCGGTTGTGGAGGTCGTTAAGGTGGAGTATTTCCAGCTTGAAAATGTGCCTCTGCCGGTTGAGAAAACTAAGCATATTCTCCGTAAGTACATTCCGGAAAAGAAGTCTTGATTTAAAAGGACAAACCAATGTACTGTAGGTTTGTCAATGATTTTGGACACGATAAAAAGAAAGAAATTCAACGGGAGAAAGCCAACCAAGAGGATGCATTGGACGATTATTAGACCGAGCGAGATGGACTTTTAACTGCTTGTTAAGGTCACCACAGGAAGAAAAGCTGTGACAGGAATAGAATTTGTTATGATCTTCACGGTGGCTGCGTTCAACCTTGCCGTTGTGGCGAGGAGTATAGGGCTTTATAAGCTTGTGGTATATACCGAGTTTGGCAGCGGTAGTCTGAAACAGTGTAGGCTTTTCCGTTAATCCCCGAATAAATCTTGTTGTAAACTCAGGACCATTGTCGGTCTGAACGCATTTGATCTTTATGCCGCGCCGTTTATACCATTTCACAGCTCGTATAAGGATATCGGCTGATGAATATGTACTGTGTTCCTCATAGCCATAAACAAAACGAAGTCTGGAAAACTCGTCGATAGCAGTGTATTGATAAAGTTTCTGCTCCTTATTGGCGAGGCAGCCCATAGGAACATACTTGACATCTATTTGGACACGTTCGCCCAGATAAGTCATTTGTTCGTAATGCTTGGGCTTATAGGTTGGCTTTGCTGGAGCTTGCGGAAGCAAAGCCAACCTTTTGAGGACTCGATAGAGGCTCTCGACCCGATGGGTATAGCCTCGTTTGCAAAGCCTGTGCCAAAGCTCGGTTAGACCGAGCTTTGGATTGCGCTGCCGCATATCTCTGATGAGCTTCAGCTCATCAGGGGTGTGCTCGTTCGGGTGGTGATGTGGGCGCTTGGATTGTTCCGCAAGAGATTCAACTGTTCCGTCCCAGCAAGCTTTCCAGAAATATATGTACGAACGACTCTTGTTGTATTTCCTTGATGCTCTTTTTACTCCGTATTTTTCGGAATATTTCATTAGGGATTGACGAAACCGCATTTCCTGTGTTATACTGTTCATTGAGAGATAGACCTTCTTTCACTTGAATTTTGTGTGGTAACTTTATTCTAGCAGATTTTGGTCTATCTCTCAATACTTTTTCTTATTTTGTCCAATATCTATTGTAGCACTACACGCAGGAGATCAGGAAGATAATATATACGACGAATGCCGTCGAGAGCTACCATAGAATGGTCAGAAAATTCACTAAATCCAAGTCGATTTTTTTGACCGATGACGCTATCCGCAAGGTCGTTTATATGAGCGTTTCCGAGATTTCGAAGAAGTGGACCACGCCGGTTCGCGACTGGGGGCTGGCTTACGCCCAGTTCATGATTTTATTTTAGGACAGATTTGCAGCGTTCGTGTTTACACAGTTATTTTTTCAGACCCGCTGAAATGATACGCATAAGATGGAAAGTCCCCCACAGAGTTGCGGCTTTGCGGGGGACTTTTATATTGTGCGGTGCTGTACTTTGTTTACAGCAGTCCGTTTTGTATGCACCATTGTTCTGCAATTTCACTGAATCGTTTAGTTCTGTATGCAAACCAGTCGTCGCGAATCCCAAGATAATAAACCACGTCCTTGAACCGTCGGAATGCTCCGCTTCCCCGAAGCGAAGCGAGCATTCGGTCTCTCATCTGTTCATATGGGCATTCCAACGCAAAGTCTTTCATGATTTGATATTCGTGAATATCGTACTGCGTGGGTAGAAGAATATAATCCTGTTCGTTGACCTCTATGTCTTCCAAAGTTCTTTCGTCAATGAATTCGGGATTTCTGTCGATTATTTCACCGATAGATTTCCGGTATAGAAATTCGTTTTCGTCTGAAACCTGTTCTAATAATTCTGCTATACGGCTGATAAGTTCATTGTCCATAGTGTTCTCCGGGTTTTGGGAACCTCTAAAAACCGGGACACGAGCAGATTTCGTACATGACTTATATCAGATGCTAGGCGCCAAACCGCAGTAATACTGTATGTATTTCAAGGTTTGGTAACGAAGCAGATGATATAAGTCATAGAAATCTGCCGTGAAGGAGGTTTTTAGAGGTGACCTTTTGGTGGTTTCCGGACTGAAACTCTAAAGCCGTGTCAAAAACGTTAGTTTATTGCCAAAGTGAGGAAAAGCGTTCCCTAAAAAAAGTTCTACCGGCGGTCGGACTCACTGAACATTTTCTTTCGGCATTTCCGCCTATTAAGGTTTTGACAAAACCACCCTTACAATGCTCATTCATGCGCTCTGGAACATTACACGCATAATAATTTTACCTATTAATTTTACGTCACGGTATGCCAGGTGGTTGATGCCGCCTGCATAACCGCACTTTTGACCTGTTCCATATATTATACTGTATTCTGCGTGATAAGTCAAGGCGTAAAATGGCGTCAGTGACGCACACTATCTTTTGGTGGAAGATGTTACGATTATGCTTGACAAGAAAAAACATTACGGCGGCGTCTGATTATCCCTTGATAACAAACAGCACCGGAGGTAAACGAAAATCACTTCCGGTGCTATTATTATAGAAACATGAATTACGCAGTCTCTTCGCTTCCAGCAGCTACGCTTTTCTTCTCTCTGAATATAAGGGAGAAAACAAATCTTACGGCAGGGCCTGCAAAGAACAGCTGCCAGCAAAGCGCCATCGGGAAATTCAGCGCCGTTGTCTGAAGCCATACAGCGACAAATTCGCTGCCTGCGTCCTTGAAAAGCAGTGTTGCGGCAAGGCTCATCAGCGAGCACATGAAGATAACTGAAACGACAGATATTGCGATAACGAGGTGAAACGGATTGTCCTTTCTGACATCGACCATCTTGAACGCCTTTGCCTTTGCAATTTTTCCGACAAGGAAGAAATCCAGCACAAACGCAATGGGGCCCATGATAGCAAGCTCCTTAAAAGCGGCGAGGAAAACGAAATTAGACATTCCTCCGGTGCTCAGCGCAATGTTGTAGCATATCATCGCGTATACCATCACGATCACCATAATTATCGTGAAAATGATTTCCTGAAATAAGTTTTTGGGCATAAAAAAATCCTCCTGTATTAACGTTGCAGCATAAGTGTTGTTCGTTAATCATTCGGAGAATGTACGTTTCCAATAAAACCCTTGCTATTCAATTTACCTTAATATTTTAGCATAATCCGCATGATAAGTCAATGTTATTTATCAACAAAAGTTTACTTCCATAAAGCCGCGTAAATGCAACTTATAGCCAATTACATAAGAAATTTTGATGTTGTATAATAAAACTTGACACCCCACGCTCAAAATAATATACTAAAACCAGGAGGGTGAAGGACATGTCAGAAGCAAAGAAATACGACAGGAGCTACAAGGAGCAGTCAGTAAAGCTGGCGATGGAAACAGGAGTAAAGCGAGCCAGCGAGGAACTTAAGGTACCGTACGGAACGCTGTACGGGTGGGTGCAGGCGGCAAAGAACGGCGACCTGGATATTGAGGAGCGAACCCCCGAAAACGCAATGAGCCTGGCTGAGTAGATCCGGCAGCTTCGAAGCGAGGTAAAGCGGTTGAACAAGGAAAACAAGCGGCTTCAGGAGAAAAGGGATTTCTTGAATGAGGCGGCAGCTTTTTTCGCCGCGAGCCGTCGGAAGTAAACAAGCAGAAGCGAATGCATAAGGCGCTGCTCCTTAAATATCCGGATTCCGGAATACCAAGCGAAACCACGGTATACCGCGTAATGACAGCCATCGGAATAACGCACAGACCCAACCGAAAACCGAATGGAATAACGAAGGCTGACCGTGAAGCACGAAAGTCAGACGACCTGCTGAAACGCGATTTTAAAGCCGACAAACCTTTCAGCAAATGCGTAACCGACATCACGGAAGTCAAAGCTAAGGAAACGCTGAATAAAACAAAATCGACCCGCTCACATGAGTATACTCACAGGTCTGATTTTGTTACGCTTCGCTTTATTCAGCGCGTCCCTAGTATAGATTCGTTTCATCTCAAACTTATTATAATAGGCATATGGAATTTCTAAAAAAGGCTCTGGCAACTCAGTTGTCGGAGCCTTTTATGTATAAATTAGACTTTCAGGAGTTTACAGCAGGCTGTGTTCCTGCATTTGAGGAACCGCTATAAAGCGAGAAACTCTTAACCAACTCCTTGAGCATATTAGCCTGGCTGCTGAGCTCTTCGGAAGCGGCAGCAGACTGTTCAGATGTAGCAGAGTTTGTCTGAACGACATTTGATATCTGGTCAACTCCGATTGTAACCTTGACGATGGAGTCAGCGGCTTTCTTGGAAGAATCGGCAATCTTGTTGTTTATGACCATAACCTTGCCGGCTGTTTCGCCGACCTTGTTCATCTTTTCAGCAACTTCGGCGCAGAGCTGATTTCCGCTGACGATGGAGTTAACAGTGCTTTCGATGATCCGAGTCGTATTCTGAGCTGCTTCAGCAGATTTTCCTGCAAGGTTTCTGACTTCTTCAGCAACTACTGCAAAGCCCTTTCCGGCTGCGCCGGCTCTTGCTGCCTCAATTGCGGCATTGAGTGAAAGAATGTTTGTCTGGAATGCGATATCCTCGATAGTCTTGACGATTTTCTTGGTTTCGCTGGAGAATTCGTTGATCTCGTTCATGGCTCTTACAAGCTCTGACATCATGGCATTGACTTCCTGGACTGCCGTTCCTGCGGCATTTGCTTTATCACTTGCTTCCGCTGCGTCCGAAGAATTAGCCTTGATAGATTCGGAAATAGACGCAATATTTTCAGAAAGCTCCTGGATAGATGATGCCTGCTGCGTTGCCCCCTGAGCAAGAGCCTGAGCGCCTGATGAGACTTCTTCTGTGCCGCTTAAAAGCTGGTCGGAAGCCTGGTCAACATTTGAAAGGGCAGCGGAAAGATTATCGCGTATATACATCAGGCTGTCGCGGATCTCGCTGGTTTCGCCAACGTAGCTATCGTAATTCTCGCAGGTACAGTTGAAATTTCCGTTGCCGTAATTCCTGCACACATCTGAAATGCTGGGCAGCACGTTCTGGAAGAATCTGATGACCTTCCTTGCTGCATGGGCAAGTACGCCCAGCTCGTCCTTGGATCGGTATGTGATAGTGCCGTCAGCTTCTTTGAGCAGACCGTTTGCGATAAGGTTCATGGAATCTTTAATCTGAATGATTGGCGTGACTATTGCCTTTGTGAGAATGACTGTGAGAGCAACCACAAGTATTGCAGCCGCCACAACTACTGCAATTATTATGACAATATTGATTGTTTTGGTAGTCTGTGCATTATTGTATCTTGTGGTAATTGCTTCTTGGAGTTCGGTTGTAAGGTTTTCCAGAATGCCCGTAACTTTCGTGAGGTTAGGCTCATATTCGTTCAGATATATAGAATACGCTTCCACATTGCCCTCATAGGTGAATTTTGCGCTTGCTTCTACTATTCCCTCACGAATAGAAGCTGCGTCGTCCATGATAGTGTGGATATTTTCGACTTCATCTGAAAACTGTGGGTCATATTCAAGAAAGCTGTCGAGATAGGCGAAGAACGCTGACCGGTCGGTGCTTATGTCTTCAACGAGCTTGTCTAAATCAGCCTGATTATCAGTACAAGTGGCTTTCAGAATATTACCCTGGAATATTCTGATGTAACGTCTGGCGCTTTCAAGATTTGACAATGCGGGAATAGATATATTGACGTAATTGTCAGACGTAGAAGCTATGTTGTTTGTTGATACCAGGGAAACAACACCCAGAACAAATGTCAGCAGAAGCACAACTGCAAACGTACAGATTATCTTCTTGGAAATCTTTAGATTTTTCATTGCTTTTTTCTCCTGTTCCATTGAAGTTGACTTTTAATTGCAGTAACTTAAAGTTTTTACTTACATTAAAAGATAATTTTATGATTATTATTTTATCAGTTTATTTACTAAAAATCAACACTTAATTATGGTAATAATGCCACATTTGTAACATTGCACAATTTATTCGTTTTTGTAAATTTGATTTTGTCAAAGTGTATAAAAATCCCGTCTTCCTATTTGAATTGAAAGGCGGAGCAGTGTTATTTTATGGAATTCCAAAGCAGCGAGTTCCGTGTGAGTTTCCTTTGTCAGAGATTTTATCACTTAGACTCTGGCTCGGGACTTGTACATTCAATTACGGCAACATCTGCGAATGTTCATGACATTACAGAAGCGCATAAATTGATACGCAGTGATGACGAAGTGGTGTATGGAGATTCGGGATATCTTGGAATTGAAAAGCGTGAAGAAATCAAAAACGACAAGCATCTTTCAAGTATTGACTATCGCATAAACCGCCGCCCCAAAAGTCTGCCTAAAGTATCGGATAACGCTATTGATTTGGAAAGATATATTGAATACAGAAAATCGGCTGTACGCTGCAAGGTTGAACACGCATTTAAAATCATCAAGGACACATTTGGATTCCGTAAAGTAAGATATAAGGGAATCTCCAAAAATCTCAATAAGCTGAACGTGCTGTTTGCTTGTGCAAATATGTTGATGGTCAAGCGTGTTCAAACAGATTTCCGACCTGCTAAGGGATAAGTCTGCCCTTTTAGAGGTATTTACTCTGTATTATAGGGATAATTTGATGGGTTTTATGCTGCATTTTCGATTGCTCAACTAAAATGTCAACTCTGACTTGTGGTCCGTGTCGCGACGACTCTGCTGGGCTATTTAATCAGCGTTTCCCTAGTAATAGTCCTAGTGTCGGCAAATAAAAAAGCGCCGTCCCCCGAACGGCGCTATAATATTACCGCGAACAAATCCTGTCCAGTTCGCCGAGGTTCATCAGATAGTGGTACTCCTTTTCGGACTTGTCGGTTATCAGCAGGTCCTGCGGGATTTTCTTCAGCATAGTCCGCAGAGTGTTCGGCGAAATATCGAGATACCCAGAAAGCTCCTGCGCGGTAATCCCGACATTTGAGAACAGCGCCGCCTGAACAAGGATAAAGTACAGGGACTTAACGCGCTCGGTTTCATCGCTGAGCATTTGTTCAAGCAGGGATTTGAAATGCTCCAGTTCGCTCACACGCTTTTCCAGCGCGGACAGAAGCTGCTTTATCGAGATGTCTATGATATTCAGGAACATCTCTGCGAACGGGGTAAGATCGCCTTTGTTGAGCGGGTGATTGCATATGTCGAACGCCTTGTAGTACTTGCTGATGTTCTCCTTTATCGTGTAGGAGATACGGTAGCCGATAAGATTGTCAAGCTCCTGCGAGAGAAGATAGCTGCTGATAAATCGGCTTGTTCTTCCGTTTCCATCATAGAATGGGTGGATATACCCGAACAGGTAGTGGAACAGCGAGATACGCACGAGAATGTCAAGCTTTTCGTTTTTGAGCAGTTTCAGCGCGCTGTCCATTGCCTCGATTATTTTCTCCTCTGGGTTCAGCCCTTTGTGTATCTCCTTGTCCGTGGGGGAATACACGCTAACGCTGTCCTTGCGGAATATCTTTCCGTCGGGCACATTTTTGGGATCGTCCTGTTTGATCTCATCAAGAAAAATGTCATCATATATTTTTCTGACATCCTCGCATTTTTCCAACGGAATATTGTCTGTCGTCATCAGCGCTTTGTACTTGTTCACCAATCCATAAAAGCGCTGGCGCTTGTTTTTCCCCGACAGGTCGTTCAGTATGGCACTAAGTTCCCTGCGCGTGCTGTGGACGCCCTCGATGTTGTTTGAGAGCACGATTTCGTCAATAAGACAGCGGTTCGCAAACTGGTTGATGGCTGCGAGCGGAAGGTCCTTGTGCAGGCTTCTGACGTGCTTGTCCGTGCGCTCTATGGAGATTATCGTATTGAGTATCTCGGGAGTCTGGCACATGAAAGCCTGCTCGCCGCTTATCTTAAAATCAAAATGAACGGCGTCCGGAGAGTTGAACCTTTTCAGGTATTCTTCCTCATACTTGGCTCTGTCCATATGGAACAGCTTCTTCAGCGGGTATGCCATAATATCACCTCTCGTTTGGTACGTTAATTCATATTATGCGGAACATCACCGCAATTTATTCGAAATTTGCGTTGATTAGCAAATAAAGCTTACACTATCACATCAAAAAACGCTGTTTTTGGTAAGATTACAATTATTGTATCACATACCACCGCAAAAGTCAAGCGTTTTGGTGCTGAACGTACCGTTGACAATCTGCATATAATAAGCTATAATATATGCAGATAAACCGCAAAATAAGGAGAATCCCATGCGAAAATTCGACTACTCATTTCTGAAAAGAATCAGTGTGCCTGCCGACATAATGAACTCCGCAACCTCGATTTACGAGATGAAAGCAAAGGCGGAACTGCGACGTTCTGACTTCGCGGAGGTATTCTCGGCGATGGAATCTGTGGCGAAGATACAGTCGGTGAAAAGCTCCAACGCCATCGAGGGGATAATTTCGACTGACAAGCGTATACGCGATATTGTGAACAAATCCACCGCGCCGCAGGGACATAACGAGCTGGAAATCGCGGGCTACCGTGATGCGTTAGACCTTATCCACGGCAGTTATTCCGAGATTCCGTTCAGCGAAAAAAGCATACTGGAGCTGCACAGAATACTACTCCAGCCTAGCGGCGACGACCTCGCGGGGAGGTACAAAACGGAGGACAATTTCATCATGGAAACCGACCGTGAGGGAGTTCGCAGCGTGCGGTTCACGCCGATTCCCGCAGGCGAAACTGCCGCAGCGATGGAGCAGCTTATCCTTGCGTACCATGCCGCGTATTCGGACGCGGAAATCAATCCGCTTATGCTTATCCCGTGTGTAATTCTGGACCTCCTGTGTATTCACCCGTTCCGCGATGGAAACGGCAGAATGTCAAGGCTGCTGTCGCTGTTACTGATGTACAAAAGCGGATTCAACGCCGGTAAATATGTGTCGATAGAGGAACAGATAAACACCTACAAGAACTATTACTACACGTCGCTTCAGAAGTCCTCGGAGCGCTGGCACGAGAACGACAATAATTACTTTCCGTTCATCGAAAATTTCCTGTTCAATCTGAAAATGAGCTACTTTGAGCTGGACAGCAGATTTGCAAATTTCAAGGACAAGAAAATAACCAAGAAACAGCGGATCGAGGAGTTGGTAACGGGCAGTCTGCTGCCGGTTTCCAAGCGCGAGATATGCGAAAAACTGCCCGACATCAGCGTTACTACTGTCGAGGTTGAACTCGCAAGGCTGATTAAATCCGGCGAAATCGAGAAAATCGGGAATGGGCGGGGGACGGTGTACCGCAGCTGCCGTTAAACGAGCGACATCGGCTAGGCGATTGCTTGCCTGATAATCTTTTGTGGGTTTACGAATGAATTATGGTAACCTCTAAAAACCGGGACACGAGCAGATTTCGTACATGACTTATATCAGATGCCAGGCGTTATACTAATTCCAATTACACACAATATGCACAACCGAAACGTGTTTCTGGAATTAGTATCAACCGCAGCGTTTTCGCGAAGCGATAATGCGTATACTGTATGTATTTCAATGTTTGACAACGAAGCAGATGATGAATAAAGAGTTTATTATAGATCAAAAGTCCTCGCAAAATCATACCATAACCTTGCGGTTATGGTATAATGAATGTGCACGCCGGGCGAACTGACGCACGGCTAACTAAAAAAGCGGAGGTAAACACTATGTCATTCCCGAACCCAGACGGTCAGAAGAAACTTGATGAAATGTACACAAAACTGAAGGAACACCTTTCTGACGAACGTATTGACCTGCTTCGCCGGTACTTTGAAGCGTCAAATAATTTCTATCAGATAATTACGTTAAAAAGGCTGTTTCGGATAATCAACAGCCAGAACAGCGAAACGTATACCGAGGACGATTTTCTTGCTTATGCGGAGATAACCCGGCATGAGCGGCATTATTTTGAAATATACGGGCTTGATGAGATATTTGAGCGTCAGCCGGAAAGCACGCCGATAAACCGCCTGCTGATACATGAAAGCCTGCTGGAGTATAACGACTATGTTGAACTGTACTCGGAAAAGCAGGGCAGGGCATACTATGTCCCGGAAAAGGAAGTATTGCTAAAATACGAAGATGAGTTCTACTGCGAACAAACCTCACAGTTTCTGGCAATGCGTGAGTTCTGTACAAAAAATGCTAAAAAAAGTGATGATGAAGTGATTGAGGATCTGCTGTTTGCGATACTTTTTAATGTTAAGTGTGAGCATTCCTCTCCGTTTGACGCGCTGGAATTTATAAACAAGTTTTCTGTGCGGCTTGATGTGAACAAAAAGAAGTTTCCCGAGTTTATCAGGTTGTACTGCGAACTGCACAACAACACGCGAAACCCGTTCCTCAACGGTTTCACCCCGAACGAATGGCTTCAGAGAACCGGAGATGGGACAGACAGCCGTTATCTTGACCCTAAGGATTTCTAAGCGGAATTGTCCGAAAAAAAGCAGCCTAAGAAGAAAGCAATCAAGTTCCGGACAATGGAAAGTCGTTTGTTATGGGTTGTACCGCCATATCAGAATAGGGCAGGGTGAAACTCTGGAATGGCTTCACGAAGCGATGCCTGATTTGACGACAACCATGCACACGCATTTTTTTCTGGACAACAGGGTGTGGAGGCAAGCTGCTGCAAATTTTCCAGCTATATGGAGGAAGATGAGTGTTACACCAACGAATACAAGCTGTGCGAGGCGCTAAGCATGGGGCAGAAATTCCTTTACATTTTCGACTTTGGCGAGGAACGGCGGATCTCCTGCAAGGCGCTTCGGGAGCTGAACGAGCCTGCCGAAAAGGCGGAGGTAGTGCATGTTTCCGGTGAAGCGCCGGAGCAGAACGGAGGTTACTGATGAGCAGAGAATGGATAGACCGTATCGCAGAAAAACTGGAGCAGGTTTCTGACGAAAACGAATTTTTATACAGAAAATCCACCGGTGAAATAATATGCCGTGATCCGGAATTCCTTGATGAAAGCACACTAGAAGATATTGAAGTAAACTGGAAGGATTACATTCTGCTCCCCACGCAGTATGATATAAACGAATACCGTATTATGCACGATTTTGCTGTGGAATGTCCCTATGAGCAGATGAGGGAGAAAATGCTTGCTTCGCTAAAAGGAAAGGGAGCATTCCGGCGGTTTAAGGATACGGTTTTCTATCTCGGGATACGCGACGATTGGTTTGCTTACAGGGATAATCGTTTCAGAGATATAGCAGAGCGTTGGTGTATGGATAATAAGCTGTTATGAATTGACTTTATAGGGTAACCGGCTAAAAAAGAGATAACCATGTCATGAGGCATGGTTACTTTCGTTTAAGGTATTTTGCTTGTCATTTTATACTGCTCAACAGAGTGTGGTAGCATGATTGCAGCTTCTTGTAAACTTTCCTTTTGACTGCCGTTCTCCCGCTCTCATAATTCATCAGCGTATGCCTACAAATCCCGACCGCCTCCGCAGCCTGCCGGATAGTCAGCCCGGCGCGAAGTCTGAGCACCTTCAGCCGCTTGCCGTCAGTAAGCGTATTCACATCACAAGCGCACAGCAGGGAATCTTCCGGCTTCTTAGCCCCGACTATTCTTAAAGAGCCGCACCAGAATGCGGAATACAGCTCTGTGGAAATATACGGAAATGTTTCCACTGCCGACATATAGATAACCAAATAAAAATGCACTTCCGGAAGATAAAGCATCAGCAGAGCGAGGTCTACATAAACGAGCCTCTTGAAACAGACAGCGAGGGAAACACGCTGACGATAGCTGACATACTGTCGAGCGGCGTGAATATTGAAGAGGAAACGGAGCTCAGGATAAATTCGCAGAAGCTGTACAGATACATTGATGAGGAGCTTGACGAGCGGGAAAAGGAGATAATCTGCAAACGGTACGGGATACGGGACGGCAGGGGATTCGTCTGCGAAGCGATGACCCAGCGGGAGATTGCGAAGCAGCTCAAAATCTCGCGCAGCTACATTTCGCGGATAGAGAAAAAGGCTTTAGAGAAGCTGCGCAGGCGGTTTGAGCAGGGATGATAAAGACTTTTTTCAATATTTGAACTCAGCTTGTTGAAATTCATTATTTCATCGCGGAGAAGCTTTGGAATAAGATCCGACGGCGTGTATATGTGACAGGTTTCATCAAGCGTACCTGCTTCTGCTGAACGAATAAAGGCGATGATAATTGAAACGGACGGCACCGGATTGATGAAAATTGCGGACTCCTATAAGAACAGCACAGTTAAGCATAAGCTTGAGGTAACCGAACAGGCATTCAAAATAACGTTGCCGTTCAGAACTGAAGTAATGAACGGATTTAAATTAAGAAACAAGATGGTCGCAGCTGCGGCCATCTTGCATTTCATAGGGAATAGTGATAAAATGAAAGGGGAGGAGTGATACAATGAACATATCCGTTGAGTAATCATGTGTTTTTTTGCGCCAAACTAAAAATATGAAAGCAAGACACGTGCAAAATACAATAAATGGTCTTTGTGCGGTGTTGCCTTAGTATTATATACCGATATCGGCAAAAATCAAAAGGATTTCCGGAGAACAATTTATCGAAATTGCCGATAGCGGCAGTCCGGAAAATGCTTGAAATGCGCCAGAACAGAATTTGTAAAATCCGGGTGCAAATTCTTATGAAGTTCTTGACAAATCTAAAATATTCCAGTATAATATAAGGAATGATTTGGATAAAAGGGCTTTGCCCGGCAGACCGGACATTGGGAGGTACATATGACAAAAACAAGAAATCGGCTGATTTCAGTCGGAATAGGATTGCTGCTGTTTATCTCAGCGGCATTGTTTATCATTCCGCAGAAAACGGCAGGCGCGGAAACATGGATCGAATCGGCGGCGGATTTTATAGTCGGCGAGGGCTCGCAAAGCGTGCCTTATCAGATAGCGACCGCCGAGGAGCTTGCTAATCTCGCGAAGATGGTGAACGACGGCAAAACCGATGAGAATACATATTTTGAGCTTGCCGCCAACATCGACCTCGGCGGCAAAGAGTGGACGCCGATAGGAACGAAAGACAACCAGTTCGCCGGTAAGCTTTTCGGCAACGGGAATACTATAAGCAATCTGACGATAAGCGGCGGCGAAGAAAAAGGTCTTTTTGCATACAGCAGCGGCGAGATCAAAAACCTTTACCTTGAAAATATAGATATTACGGCACGTATGAACGCAGGCGGCGTATGCGCGTATAACAGCGGAACTATTGAGGGCTGCGGCGTTTTAAGCGGAGCTGTCAAAAGCATCGGTCCTAACGGCGGTCAGTTCGGCGGTATCTGCGATGACAACAGCGGCACTGTCAGCCGGTGCTTTAGTAATGCAGCATTAAACGGAGCAAACAGCGCTGGTATTGTTTTCGTCAACAGAGCGAATGGCGTTGTACAGGATTGCTATAATACCGGCACGTTTGAGGGTTCCTCCTCTGCAAGCGGAATAAACCATAACAATTACGGCAAAATTAAAACCTGCCTGAATCTCGGAGCGGTGATTGCTGAAGACAAGATCTCTGAAGATGGCAGCGAAATAAGGGGTTACGGCATCTGCGGCATGAATATTTATGGCGCTTCAGTGGAAAACTGCTACAATGACAGCGATGTATGCTCCAGAGAGCTTGTCGGCGGTTTTACATATAAAGTTACGGCTTTCGGCAAAACTACTGCCGAGCTTTGCGGCGATTCGCTCCCTGATGGCTTCGACGGCAGCGTCTGGAACGTGGGCGGCGTTGGAGGCATAGTCGATAAAGACGCAGCCGACAGATTCGCGGCAAAATCCTATTCATATCCGAGCCTTAACGGCGTAGGTTCTGCTGCGACAAGAGACGTCGAAGTCTATAATTTCAGCACGGACTCCACCCCGGACTGGCAGGAGTTTAAGTATATTAAAACGGTTGAAGACTTCAGGAAAATTGAAGATGATCTTTCCGGAAACTACGTTCTTGCCAATGATATCGATTTTGGCGGCAATAGTTATCGTCCCATAGCGTATAAGAGCGGCACTTCCTTTACGGGAAAGTTCAGCGGCAACGGGCATACCATCAGTAATATCAGTGTGAATTATGATTTTGATTTAGTCGGCCTGTTCGGAACGAACAAGGGTCTGATAATGAACCTTGCTGTAAGCGGCGAAGTTACCGGCGAGGAGTATATCGGCGGTATCTGTGCAAAGAATGAAGGCACGATCTACAGCTGCTCCTTTGACGGTGAAGTAAGGCAATCGGCGGCCACGCAGCGTAAAGGCAAGGTCGGCGGTATATGCGGCACAAACTATGCAACAATATCCAACTGCTTTAACTCGGCTGATGTAAGCGGTAATGATTATATAGGCGGCATTTGCGGAGAAATGTGTGGTAAAGACCCTGTAGTAGTGTACTGTGTTAGCGTTGGCAAGGTCAGCGGTTTCACAGGCTCTGCAATTGTCGGCGGTATCTGCGGATATGGCGCCAACGTTTCCTATGGCGGCAGCCCAGAATTGAGCCATTGCCGGTTTGACATGGATGTCAGTGGGTCAATAAACCTTATCAATAGCGGGGGTGCCATAACCAATAGAGGCGATAATTTCTCCTACAATACCGAGTTCCTTTGCGGCGATAATATCGGCAGCTTCGACCCCGATATCTGGAATGCAGCAAAGGGAGTTGTTGTTACACCCGATGCAAAAGACGGCAAATTCGGCACAAAAACCTGCTATTATATGAGCCTTAAGTGCTTCGGCGAATCCGGAGGAGTCAGCAGCGATGTCTTTAACTTCGCCTGCGCAGGCGGCAGCGACGACTGGCAGCCCTACACTCTTATCAGCTCTGAAGATGTTTTTCGTACCTATTGGCAGTCGGATGTGAAGTGGTCTGAAAATTTCGTTCTCGGCGACGATATAACCCTTGCCTATTCCCTGGCGCCTAATGATTTAATTCCAACGAGCCTGAGTACGGGTACGTTCAGCGGCAGGTTCAGCGGCAACGGTCACACGGTAACCCTGACAGACGACAGCACCTGTGGACTGTTTGGCACAAACAAGGGCACTATCATTAATCTTGCGGTCAAGGGCAATATTGACAGTTCGGCTGGAAGCAGCATGAGTAATTATTCCGGCGGTATCTGCGCAGTAAACGACGGTATGATTTACGGCTGCTCCTTTGATGGAAAAATTAATGGCGGTGCAAACAATACCGGCGCTGTCTGCGGTCGTAATAACGAAACGATCAGCAACTGCTTTGCCCTGGCAAATGTTAAAGCCACGAATGGCAATGTCGGCGGTATCGCTGCGCTTGGCAAAGAGGGTTCTGAGCTGAAATCCTGCTACTTTGTAGGTACAGCATTCAGTAATAGCACAGTGGGGCTAATCAGTCTTTCTTCCTCTGAAAATTGCTATTACAACAAAGAGGTTTGCCAATTTGACGAAGAACAAAGCAGCACAGGTCTTACAACCCTGGAAATGACGTCTTACAGCGCGCTTGCAAAGATGATCCTTACCGATGATATCTGGGAGAAGCTGCCCAACGATACAGCGAACGGAGTTGCATATTATCCCTCGTTCAAGGGAAGCACCTATGTACCGTCCGTTAAGTACACCGCAAAGCTTGAGCTGAACCGCGTCGGCGATGAAGCTCCTGTTTATGGCGACGACATTGAGTTCACAACAAAGGCAGCGATAATATTTAGGAATGACTATTATGGCGGCGATGTTTCCGCTGAGGATAATACAGGCTCGTTCAATGTAAAGGTCGGCGGCAAAACAATTATCGTTGTAGACAACAGGTTTGAAGATACGTCGGACGCTGTGGGCGATATAACATACAGGCTCATTTATAAGGGGTCTGATTATTTCCCCGAGGACTACTCTGAGGACTTTGTTGTAACAGTCGGCAAAAAGGCGCTGACGGCGGCTGACTTTGATATTGCGCTCCCTGCTGACATGGCGTTCAGCAACACTGCAAAGGCAGTCACGGTAACAGCTAAGCCCGGCATAAAGGGTGTCGGTAAAATCACTGTAAAGTATTACGACGAGAACGGCAAGGAAGTAACCCCTGTCAATGCAGGCAGGTACACAATCAAGATAGATACTTCCGAGGGCGATAACTATATGGCGGCTTCCGGTCTTACCGCCGACAGCTGGAAGTTCATGATAGAAAAGGCTGGGGCTGAAACGCTTCCCGATACCGAGGTTTCGTACAGGTGGTCAACCGACAAGGATATAACGGTAAGCGTTGCAGGACTTCCTGAGAATATGGGGAAGGTAACTGTAGACGGCACTAAAAAGGACGGGACGATAATTGCGGGAATTATCCCGGGTTCCTGCTATTCTGACGGAAAGCTCACTTTCCATCTTGGTCCGAACACTGCTGACGATATAGGCAAGACAGGCTCGTTCACAGTCACGCTTGCTGCGGATAATTATGAAAGCGTTACATTCGCCGTTAAGATCACCCTGACTGCCAAGGATAACCAGGAAGCGCCCAATCCCGCTGCATTTGACGTAGTATTCACCAACGACGGCAGCGAACTTACAGCGACGATAAAGACCAAGCTTAAGGGCGTTGAATACAGTTTCGACGGCAAGACATGGAGCAACGTAAACACCACTGCAGCTGCTCATCTTAAGGACGTTACCGCATATCTCCGCTACAAGGAAACTGACGAACTGAACGCCAGCGCGGCTGTTTTCAAGACGGTAAATTCGGGACACGGCAAACTCGTTCACCATGCAGCCGTGCAGGCTACCTGCCAGAACGATGGCAGCATAGAGTACTGGGAGTGCAAGACCTGCGCAAAGTATTACAGCAATGATGCTGCAACAACGGAGGTTGCTCTTGCAGACACGACTATCGAAAAGACAGACCATAAGTGGTCGGTAAAATACACATACGACAAGGACGGCCACTGGCACAAGTGCGAATACTGCGACGCTGTTACCGAAACAGAGAGCCATGTTTCAAGCGGCGAAGCTACCTCCGCAAAGGCTGAGTACTGCACAGTGTGCGGCTACATTATAACACCCAGGAAGGGCGGAAGCTCAGGCGGTCATGTAAGCGGCGGCGGTGGCAGAGATACCACTCCGACCGACACAAGACCCATAATAAACGGTGAACGAAAAACCTGGACGGATATTGCCGCAGACCTCGGCAAACAGAACGGCGGCAGCGCGACTATTTCTCTAAATGGCGAAACCACAGTTCCTGCGGAGGTCATTAAGGCGATCGCGGACAGGAAGATAAGGGTCGAGTTCGTTTACGACAGCACAAAGAGCTGGCTTGTTGACGGCGCAGAGATAACTGCTGTATCCGCAGTCGATCTTTCGCTGCTTCCCGGCTCTGTTGACACTAGTTCGCTGCGCGGCATATCGGGCGGCAAGTACAGAATAAGCGCTGATATTCCTGCCGAGATCAGGTTTACGTTCCGGAAGCAGTATGCAAGCGAGTTCGCGAATGTCTACAAGCTGATAGACGGCAAGCTTGTATTCCAGACCTGCGTAAAGCTTGCAGAGGACGGCACTGCCGTTATTCCGGGCATGAACGCTCCGGGTGAATACGTGGTAATGGTATGCAGATACAGCGACCGGCAGGGTGACTTTGACAACAACGGCGTTCTTGACATTTACGACGCGGTTGCGCTGCTACGATATTCGGTAGGGATTGATTCAGGCGAAGACTTTCAGCTCATTGACCTCAATGGCGATGGACAGGTCAACTGTGCCGACGCTAGTATTGTACTCAGATGGCTGGTCGGGCTGAGCGCATGATCCGCTGACGAAAACTGAACAAAATGATGGGCGCACGGTGACGTGTGCCCATTCGGCTGTAAGGCATATCGCAACGTTACAGCGTCGATACCCCGGAAGGCGAGCTTTCGGGGCTTTCCTGCGACTGCCCGTACGACCGCGGATACTGCAAGCACCTTGCCGTCGCGCTCATATATCTTGAGAGCAAATTTGACTACATCATGCCGGATTATCTATTCAGCTACAGGTATTTCCGGCAGCATTACGAATCCCCCGGTCGTAAAGGACGGAAACGAGCAGGCGAAACAGTCACTGCAGCGCATTGTGAAGCCGTTTATCCTGCGCAGGATGAAGTCCGGGGTGCTGACCGAGCTTCCCGAAAAAACGGAAACGGTGCTGCTTTCGGAAATGGAAAAGGAGCAGAGCGAAATTTATTCCGCGAACGTTGCGGAGGTGCGCTCCGCGGTGACGGCTTCAAATGGTGATAACACCGAAAAAATAAAGATCCTCGCAATGCTGACGCGATTACGGCAGATATGCTGCGACCCGGCGCTGGTCTACGAGAATTACACCGGGAAAAGCGCCAAGCTGGAGCAGTGCGTGGAGCTTGTGGAAAGCTGCGTTAATTCCGGGCACAATCTGCTTTTGTTCTCGCAGTTCACGTCAATGCTGGATATTGTCGCGGCGCGTCTTGACGGCATGGGAATACGGTATTTCATGCTGACTGGTTCCACAAAACCCGCGCAGCGGCTGAAAATAGTGAACAGCTTCAACGGCGACGACACCAGCGTATTCCTGATATCTCTGAAAGCAGGCGGCACGGGGCTTAATCTTACCGGCGCGGA
>ENA-UPSY01000255-UPSY01000255.1-human-gut-metagenome-genome-assembly--contig:-NODE-255-length-65551-cov-68.759141_pt1 | contig 65551 bp, 59 predicted proteins | sample MGYA00250044_ERZ773365 | MGnify/ENA primary metagenome ERZ773365 (study PRJEB29103, sample SAMN06111932) | human gut metagenome | biome: human gut; feature: ankylosing spondylitis patient; material... | reverse complement strand
TATGCGCGAGGTTACCGACTGCGGCCTGAGTTTTTTAAGTGACGTAAAACCGTGTTGAGGCCAACGCCCATAATGCGTGCACTGGCGCGACATCCGACGCCATTCATGGCCATATCAATGATTTTCTGGTGCGTACCGGGCTGAGAGGCGGTGTAAGTGAACTGTAGTTGCCATGTTTTACGGCAATGAGAGCAGAGATAGCGCTGATGTCCGGCAGTGCTTTTGCCGTTACGCACCACGCCTTCAGTAGCGGAGCAGGAAGGACATCTGATGGAAATGGAAGCCACGCAAGCACCTTAAAATCACCATCATACACTAAATCAGTAAGTTGGCAGCATTACCAAAAATCAGATACAATGAATTATCAAGCACTCTAAAAATGATTGAGAAATTTCATTTTCTTTTTAACGCGATAGGCTCGCAACGACCATCAGGAGTTGAGAACACATACTCTTTTGCTGCGAGAAGGTTATTGGAAGCAAAAGGTAAACATGAAGCAAGAGTTGTCCTTCAAGAATTAAAAGAAAAATTAATAAATCGTGTGCCTTCAGAGTCAACCTTTGTGCAAAAATTCAAAGAAATAAAGTACACCAAGAAAAAAACCACTCACAGAAGGTTGATTCAATATATTTACGCCACTATTGAAAGGAATATCCGAGGAAATGACGAGGTAGTTCCGCCAGATATTACCCTTGAACATATAACTCCTCAGGCTACAGGGCTTCATTATATTGGCATGATAGGAAACCTATTACCATTAGGATCCAGTGGAAATTTACAAGCAAAAACAGCTGATTTCCCTAAGAAGATTAAAGTTTATAACAAGAGTAATTTTATCTACACAAAAAATTTCTGTGCAGAGAACAACAGTGTTGACTCATGGAATGAGGAAAGAATAAATAGCAAGACAGAAGAGATAGCTTTACTTGCATATAATACTGTTTGGAAAATATAGATAAAATGCATAAGGGCTATTAAAAGCCCTTATGAATCACCACCTTCCCATTTGACACGTGAGTACGCTTGTAAAATGGGGAACTTATGTGAAAGCGTCCCGCTATCCTTACCAAGGAAGTAGTTAGTTATCTACTTCTCGCACGGAGTTCACAGCAGGCATTCAAGTTTAGCTTCGTACTTGAATATCTCCAATCCACCACAACAAGCGGTTTAGGTATCATACGAATTCTTGCAAACTCCAGGATGCCGAAAAAAAATTTGTAGTATAAATGTAGTTATTTATACAGTTGTCTGAATTAACTTAATCAACTCAAAATTTCATATACGTAACGTACATTAAAATTTTCATCCTAACTCATAATCGCTTGGTCGTTGGTTCAAACCCAACAGGGGCCACCAGATATCAAGGGCTTACGTGAAAACGTAGGCCCTTTTCCTTTTCCAGACGCCCCTGAAAAGAGCAGAATTCGGTTAGCCACCGGCCAAACCCGGACCTTCGCTTATGCCGGCAGGCGCCGAAGACGCCCGCCGGGTCTGCCGCAATGTATCAGCCCACCTCTCAGGAGGTCGGTAACGCCATCATGTGGTACTTATTGCCATTGAAGTGAAAGAAACCGACGTCCTCAAACTGGTTGCGGGTATGAAATGCATACGAGCGCGGGTTCAGCACATTGACAAAGGTAACGATGACGGGATAACGCGGTGCAAACACCTTGCGTTGATACTCAAGCAGCATCTCGCCTACGCCCTGGCCACGATACTCTTCTGCGACACAGATGGGGCCATACTGGTATGAGCTAACCGCATCCAGATTTTTTCCCTGGTAGTGATATTCATTGAGAATACTTGCCATGTATTTAAACATGGGCCAGGGGCTGAGAAATTCCCACGATCCACCAAGCAACAGGCCAATGACCTTGTCGCATGTACTATCAACCGCAATCACCACACCACTTTCGGCTGAACGCAGTTCATTTAACTGCTGCTCCGTCATATCGGTGGTGACAAATCCATTCGCCCGTTGCTCTCCCGCAAGATTTTTTGCGTGATAGCGCTCCAGCAGTTGTTTCACCTCTGGAATGTCAGAGTCTTGCGCCAGCCGCACGACGATATTTTCATTGCCCATTGCCATTTCATACTCCTGTAAAATATTTTACTGAAAGCGTCACCATCATCGCACCCACGGTGACAAAGAGAACTTTACGGATAATTTCACCATTGGTTTTAATGGCATGCAGACTGCCAATGTGATTACCAGCCAGGCTGGCAATAATCATCGGAATGCCGATTAAATAAGCCATCTTACCGGCAATCGCAAAGGCAACAAACGCCCCTATATTGGATGCAAAATTAAAGATTTTGCTGGTCGCGGATGCCTGCAGCAGTCCAAACTTATTAATAACCGTTAAGGCAATGATGAAAAGGCTACCGGTCCCAGGGCCAAAAAAACCATCATAAAAACCCACGATAAAACACACTACAAAGATTGCCAGAAAGTTAGTCCTGGCAGAGTCGTCTGCGGACTCTTTAATTTTTCCCTTAATCGTTGCTGCGAGTAAACCAACGGGTAATAGCACCACAATGACGATCGATAAGGTCTCCACAGGCAAAAGTAATATCACCTTCGCGCCCACATAGGCTCCCGCCAGGGCAGAAATTAATCCCGCAGGGATAACGCGCCAGATAACAGACTTATTTTTAACAAAATTCTTAATGGCAGCGATGGTGCCTATAGTACTGACCAGTTTTTCCTGTCCCAGCGCAAGCTGAGGTGGTAGCCCTGTCAGGATAAAGGCTGGAATTAACACGAGTCCAGCACCGCCCGCAATCGCATCAATATAGCCCGCGATAAATGATGCAATAACCAGCAGGATCACCCCGAGAACAAGGTAATGAGCAATAACGCTTCCCTCAATGAACATTGAGTGATTAACTAAATCTGACATTTTTTGTTCCGTTATAGTGTGCGCAGGTGGTGGAGACAAAGTGAAGAATCGACAAGCTGCGTATCAGTTGGTCTGTGTTTCATAGCAAAAACCCGCAATAACCACCTGTCCGTGCCATCAAAACGAGGTTCAAAAGCATTTCTGGTATGCATTGTTCTTTGGTTTAAAAAAGTCACTGCATAGCCTGGCTCCAGCGGAACATTGAACCACAGGTCATGTTCCAGGGTGATAAATCGCATTTTTTCCAGCGCGGCTTCGGCTTCGAGAGTCATACCTTGAGTATTGTGCCAGTCAAATCGTGAATACCAGACACCGTTGTCGCTCACAATAATCGGCACCTTCTCAATACTGGATCCCTCTGTAAAGCTGGCTGGCCGTTTAATCCTGAAGGCGGAGCTGGCAAGAATAGCGATATCCTTATCAGAAAGCCTCTTCAGAATCTGATCCAGTTTTAACAGACTGGTGTGAACGCCTTCCTCTTTCCTGAGACACAACAAACTCAGAGTGTCAGGACAGCCGCCAAGTCTGTTAGACGGCGTCTCGCCGGTAATGTACAAATCGGGATTATCGACATGCGGGTAAAAGTCATACTTAGCCCCCTGAGAACTTATTTTCTCTTCTGCCTGAAGCATCGGGCAGACATGCCTTATAAGATGTCCGTTATTTTCGCCCTGATAGACGACGGGCCATAGGCCGGCCTGAAAATGTGCAGAAAGATAAGCGCCATGTAACGCTGCATTTTTTGACTCGACATAATCAGCATAAGAGGGAACGACGGGGGTTTGAGTGATTTCTTGTGCATCAAAGTGTGGCAATTTCCATATTACATAACAGTCCTCTTCAAGCCTTTTCCTGAATTCGTCTGTTGGTATGGGAAGCGCATCTTTGATACGGTCGGCGATTGATAGAATAATTCCATTCTTCATAAACATACCCTGTCCTGAAGCTACCAGTATAATAAGATTTATTTCACTATTTCTCTGAATTGTTCATTCAGATATTTCCATTTCATTCTAAATAGTGCGGTTAATTTATAACGCAGATTTATTAATCCCTTCAAGGTAGCGGATAAAATCCAGACGATCTTTCTATCTTTAGCGCTGACTACAAACCTTTAAATTTTAATCACATAATTTTTACAAAATATTATCCTGCGAGCCGTTAGCTGAATCAGTTCAGCTAAACACTGTCAATGCTTCATTAATAACAAATAGAAATAAGATATATCAATATTAGCAACACTACTGGATACGACGTTTCTCAAGTCAGGTCAGCGATGCGGGCAACTGCGCATTCCTATCCCTGCTGCCCTCAGGATCGTTCATGTCGAACGGCCCGACTTTAGGGTAGCGTTCGATTGGTCGACCATCAGGGCGTGGCGCGATATCGGTATCCCCATAGACCGGTTATGTTGTCAGGGATGAAAGCCAGCGATTGCATAAATGGCTAACGCAAGCGAGAAACGGCACTATGCAAATTTTTTAGTTAAGCTCATCCTTTTTCCCGGCGACATCTGGTCAACCCTGGCATGCATGACAAATGTTGGTGAATTGCTTATCCGCAATGAGTGTGGCATAACACCAGTCCAGAATAGAAAGATGTCGTTTTTTATATTGTTGGCGCCACATCGAGGATTTACTGATGCAATTAACGGTTCTGGTTGATAATAATACATTCATTGACAGGTACCTTATCGGTGAACCTGGTGTGTCTTATCTGATTGAGTATGATGGTCAAAAAATCCTTTTCGATACGGGATATTCAGATGTTTTCCTGCAAAATGCGCAAACGTTGAAAATAGATTTGACCAGTATCGATAGTATCGTGTTATCCCATGGCCATAACGATCATACCTGGGGCCTCAATCATTTAACCCAATATTATGATCGACTCAACTTCACTCCCGAGAAAAAGATAAACTTAATCTGCCATCCAGATGCATTAAGCCCAAAGTATTTTGATGAAAAATCTATAGGGATAAACTACAGATTCGATAAAAATGATCTCTTCTTCAACAAAGTTTGCAGCCAAAAACCTTATCCACTCACTGAAAACATCATCTTCCTTGGTCAAATACCAAGGGACAATAAATTCGAGATGCTGACACCGGTAGGCCAAACGGTGGATGAGAAAGGCGAAATCACTGATGATTACGTTATGGATGATTCTGCGCTGGCAATAAAGACAGAAGATGGACTGGTGGTAGTCACAGGCTGTTCTCACGCGGGAATAGCTAACATTATTGAATATGCGAAACAGGTTACCGGAGAACATCACATTGTTTCGGTCATTGGCGGGTTCCATTTGCAAAATGCTGATGAAGATCGCCTCACACAGACAGGGGATTACCTTAAAGCATTGTCCCCGGGCTCTGTCTATCCATGCCATTGTACCGATCTTGCGGCGAAGGTTAGCCTGGCGCATTTTATCAAAATTAACGAGGTCGGCGTTGGATTAACGCTGAATTTTTCTGCCGCCGGGAAATAAATGTGAAAGCGCGCAGATGACAGCGCCTCAGGATACCATCTGCGCCGACGCCAACCCGACGCCAGCGAGCAAGGCCTGCGACGCCCTGTCGCAAAAAGCGGACCGCTGCCGATCCCCGGCGCAGGAATGGGCTGCTAACTGCACATTTAGTCACTTTTTCTGCCGCTTTATCGCGGTCGCTTAATTTAGCGACCGCACCTGCTGGTAGGAATTGAGCCGTTCACGCAGCGAAGTCAGCCAGGCATCTGGCTCCTGACGGCAGATTTCGGTGAGGATCGGCGTCAGCACCAGCTCGGCTTCATGGAAGTCGGTCCACTCCGGCGGCTGCAGGGAAAAAGGATCGTTCATCAGCCAGATCACCATCGGCGTCCAGGTGCGCGGATCCAGCTGCAGATAATCCTGACAGCGCATCATATCGCGCGTCCGCGCCTCAGCGGGCGAGGCGTCCTTTCCCACCGCGGCGCTACTCATTGCCACGAGTATTATTCCTGCCATTAGACGTTTCCAAACCCATTTTTGCCAAAGGGCGAGCTTCACTTTTGCCATTGTTATTATTTTACCTGCCAGTTGTCACCGGACGATATTCCCGGCAACTCACCTTAAAAAGAGCAGATTAATCGTTTGCATTTTTTTTAATACCAGACAGCGCTGAAGTAAGCGAACGCCTGTTCCTACAGCTGTCATCCAGATATGCAAATATATTCAGCGAAGGGTTCGCCCAGAATATCTTCCCCGGGCGAAAACGATTTGTGTTACAATTGCGCCTTATTACGGCATCGATAAAAATAACCCCCGCCGCACCTGCACCAGACATCGCCCTTCTTTTTCATATCAGGATTTACGCCCCCATGAATGCGATAATCATTGACGATCATCCATTGGCACGTATCGCCATTCGCAACCTACTCGATACCAACGGTATTACCGTCGCGGCAGAGCTCGACAGCGGCGCTCATGCGGTGCAGGCCGCCGAAACGATGCAGCCTGACCTGCTGATCGTTGACGTCGATATTCCGGAGCTCAGCGGCATCGACGTTCTTGAGCAGCTGCGCAAACGCCGCTACCAGGGAAAAATTATCGTCATTTCCGCCAAAAATGAACGGTTCTACGGCAAACGCAGCGCCGACTGCGGGGCCAATGGTTTTGTGAGTAAAAAAGAGGGAATGAATAATATCCTCGCCGCGATCGAGGCGGCCAATAATGGCTACAGCTATTTCCCCTTTTCACTGGAGCGCTTCTGCACCCACGGCATCACCGATCAGGACCGGCTGGATACGCTGTCAACGCAGGAGATGAAAGTCTTCCGCTATATCCTCAGCGGCGTCGACTACACCACCATCGGCAGCAAAATGAATATCAGCAATAAGACGGTCAGCACCTATAAGGTCCGTCTGATGGATAAATTAGGCTGCAGCTCCCTGCTTGAGCTTTATGACTTTGCGCAACGCAATAAAATAGGGTGATGCCATGGTTGTTCGTCTTATTTTATCCCTGATTGTCGGACTGGCGCTAAGCCACTCCCCCGCCGCGTTTGCCATGAAGCAACTGGAGCTGAAAAGCCATGCCCACATTGCGGCAATCGACATTCCGCTTAACGATACGGAAAAGGTCTGGCTGGCCGCCCGGCCGACGCTGACCGTCGGCACCTGGCTGCCTGAGATGACGCCCATCGTCTACGACAGTGACGAGGAGAGCTATCAGGGGATTAACGCCGACTATCTGGCGCTAATGGCGCACAGCCTCGGGTTGAAGGTGGTTATCCGCCAATATGACACCGAGCAGCAGGCGCTGGCCGCCCTGGCCGACCGCCAGGTGGATACCCTGCTCACTCAGGTGGCGCACCGGGATGCGCTCGCCCCGGGACTGACGCACACCGCACCGCTGATCAAAACCTGGCCGACGCTGGTCACCTCGCTAAAATCCCCCCTGCCGCCGCTGACCACCGACCGCCGCGTCACGCTGGCCTGCACCCGCGATTGCGCCTTTTTCGATATCATTCAGCAGGCGTTTCCCAACGCCAAAATCACCCTTTACGATAGCGACTATCAGGCTCTCGCCTCGGTGGTCAGCGGCGAGAATCAGTATTTCATCGGCAATAACATCACCACCGGCCACTGCATCTCGAAATATTTCTCGCAATCGCTGGTCATCGCACACTATTTTCGTCAGCAGGAGCAGCACAACCGCTTTGTCACCCGCGAGGATCGACCGGCGCTGCACCAGCTCCTTGACCGTTTTATCCACGCTATCGACAGCGATACCGCGATGCGGATCATGCAAAACTGGCTCAACCGCGGCGATCTGTCATTTCTCAATACGCCGCTATCCTTTAGCGCCGAAGAGCAGCGCTGGCTACAGAAGCATCGTCGCGTCCGCCTGCTGGTCAACCCCTATTTTCCGCCTTTTACTCTGGTGGATGACGAGGACGAGCTGCGCGGCATTATGGCCGATATGCTGAATATTTTCTCGCTACAGACCGGGCTGCAGTTTGACCCCATCCTGGTGCGCAACCGTCAGGATCTGGCAAAGCGGATGGAAAAAGAGGACTGGGCGATCATGCCCGCCGCGACCCTGACCCCACAGCCGCAGGCCTACGTCACCCTCAGCGACCCGCTGATTAACGTGGCTTTTGTGCTGGTCGCCCGCGGCAGCGCCCCCGACCCACATCTGCTGGCCCGCCCGGCGCGGATCGCCCTGCCAGTGGGGCCAATCGCCGCCCACGACCTGAAAGCGCGCTTTCCGCAGGTTGACTGGGTGGAGACGGATAACGTTGGCGTCGCGATGAAGATGGTGGAGGAAGGCGAGGTGGATGCCGCGGTAGCGTCGGAGCTTTCCGCCCGCTATATGATCGACCACTATTATCCACAGGGTCTGCACTACGCCCGCATCGACGGACTCCCGGTCGCCGCCATTCGGCTGGCGATCCCGCGCGATGAGCCGGTGCTGGCCGCCATCCTCAGCAAAGCGCTGCAGGCCATTCCGCCGCGGGATATTCTGCAGATGACCGAGAAGTGGTCGAAAATTTCCAGCCAGCAAATAGAGAACTGGAGCCAGTACAGCCGCCAGTTTTACCAGCTGATCGCCTTCGCGCTGGTGCTGATCGCCATCAGCCTCGGGTGGGGACTCTCCCTGTGCCGGGAAGTGCGCAAACGTAAAGACTCTCAGCAGCGGCTGGAGGAGGAGCTGGCGCAGAAGGAGGCCCTCTCCTGCGCCCTGGAGCGGGAAAAAGACAAAGCGATTCAGGCGACAAAAGCCAAGAGTCGCTTTCTGGCCAGCATGAGCCACGAGCTGCGCACGCCGGTGAGCGCCATCGTCGGCTTTCTGGAACTGCTGGCGAAACCGGAGCTGAGCGTCGGTCAGCGTAAAGAGGCGATCGAGCTGGCGGGGTCGACGGCGCAAACCCTGCTGGGGCTGATCGGTAATATTCTCGATATCGACAAGATTGAGTCGGGAAAATACCAGATCACCCCGCAGTGGAGCGATGTCGCACAGGTCGTGTCGCAGCAGTGTCACACCTTCGGCGCGCTGGCGCAGCAAAAGGGGATCGCGCTCCACGACCATAACGCGCTACAGGAGGGGACCATGCTGTGGATCGACCCGCAGGCGCTACGGCAAATCCTCAATAATCTCATCGGCAATGCGCTGAAGTTTACTACCGAGGGCGCGATTCAGGTCGACTGCCGGCTGACGCAAGCGGATGAGACGCAGGGGGAGCTGACCCTCATCATTAGCGACAGCGGCTGCGGGATCGGCGAAGAAGAGCAGACCACTCTCTTTCACCGTTATGCGCAGGCGCGCCAGGGGCGCAAACAGACAGGTTCCGGCCTGGGTCTGGTCATTTGCCAGGAGCTGGTCGCACTCATGCAGGGCCGACTGGAGATGGTTAGCCATCCTGGCGTGGGGACCACCTTCACCATCATCCTGCCAGTCAAGGTGAGTCGCTGCGCCGTTCGCGCGCCGAAGGCGTTGCCGGCCAGGCAGCAGGCCTTGCCCGGGCTGTCGATATTGATAGCCGACGACCATCCTACCAACCGGCTGCTGCTCAAGCGCCAGCTCAGCACTATCGGCTATAGCGTCGATGAAGCCTGCGACGGTGAAGAGGCGGAGAATAAGCTCGCTGGCAAACATTACGATCTGCTGATCACGGACCTCAATATGCCGAAGAAAGATGGCCTGGCGCTGGCGGCGTCGCTACGTCGGCGCTACCCGGACCTGATGATTTGGGGGGTGACCGCCAGCGCGCTGCCGCAGTCGCGGGAGGCCTGTCTGGCCAGCGGCATGAATATGTGTCTGTTTAAGCCGGTGTCGGTTCAGACGCTGAGCCACGAGCTCAGCCGTTTAGCGGTGGGCCACGCATCGCCAAACGTCGCCCGACACCTGCGGCTCAGCGTGCTGACCGAAAATACCGGGGGAGACCAGGCGCTGATGACTGAGATGCTGGAGACGTTCCGCGATGCGTCGGCCGCGGATTTACAGGCTGCCGGACAGGCAATCGCCCGGCATGAGCCGCAGATCTTTCTGCGAGCGCTGCACCGTCTGCACGGTTCAGCGCAAATTCTGGGAATTACGGCGCTGCAAGCGCTGTGCGCCCCTTTTGAGGCGAAGCGGCCTGACTCGCTAACGCCGGCAAGCTGTCTGGAGGTGGTACAGCGCATCACCGGCGTCATGCGCGAGATCGATGGCGAAATCGACGCCCTGATCGGCCGCTAGCCGTTCCGGTCGGGCAGTCCGCCTGCCCGACCGTTAAGGGGACATCCTTGTCAGTTTCTTCCTCTGCGCTCTCTCAGGGTGGAACAGGTATCAGTTGCCTGCCACCAGCATCTCGCTGTCCACCACGATGCCCTCTTCAGCGCCTTTCAGCACCAGATTCGCTTCGTAATATTTTCCAGCTTTCAGCAGGTCTTGCGCCTGCGCCACCGCCTTACGGGTCTGGTTGAGCGGCATCAGATACTGGTTCTCAATTACGCCAATACCGGCCAGACGGAGGGTATCGATAGCCCCTTTCTGATCGCCTTTCGCCAGTTTTTCGTTAGCGGATTTAATGGCACTCTCTTTTTCCGGCGTGGCTACATAGTCTTCAGACAGAGCGATAGAGGCGTTAATGACCACATAGCGATCGGCGATCATTTTAGCTTTAGCATCGGTTTTCACAAACTTCGCCCAGCTGGCGTCATCGGCGGCCAGCAGCGCGGCGGCGTCGTCAGTCAGTTTTTTCGCGCTATCCGGCTGGCCATGGAACAGCGCCAGACGGGCGAACTGGACGTCGCGCATCGCGTTCGCGCCCTGCACTGCCACCTGCAGCACATCGGCGGCTTCTTTCTGCACCTGCGCTGTGGCTGCCGCGGCTGGCGCTGCCGTCGCGCTATCTGCTGCCCACACCGGAGAGGTACCCATCATGGTTGCCAGCAGGCTCGCCAGAATGACTTTTTTCATCGTTAACTCCTGATTAAAATCGGTAAGCATCACCAAACGCAGCCAGCTTAAAAAATATCATGGGCATTGAGAATCAGAGCCCGGAAGGAATATTGCGGGCCTTGTCTGACAGCTGTCAGACAAGGCGTATAAAGTCACCTCAGCGCTCTTATTTACGCCTGCCGATAGCGCGGCCTACTATTTTCCTCAGACCTTTCTTTTGGCCCGCTGAATAAAGCATGACGCATTTTATTCAGCGTCAGGCCGGCAACCGGGATCTGCGGAGCAATTATGTTTATGTTTAGCCATTACACCTTAAATGCGTTTAACCCACGCGTCTTCATTCGATATAAACGGCATGCCGGCTTGATGGCCGCGCTGCTGTTTATCTGCGGGGCCTGTTGCCTGGCCTGGCCGCTGGTCGCCGGCTGGTATCTCGCCACGGTGACCGGCATGTTGTTGATGATCTGCGGCTTCTACTCACTGTACAGCCTGATCGTCTTCCGCCAGCAGCACTGGAAATCACGCCTGGTGGCGCTGATCTTCGCCATCGCCTGGATCGTGCTCGGCCTGAGCTTTGTCGATAATCCTCTTAACGGCATGAGCAGCCTGGCCCTCTTATTCGGCTTTTTATTTGTTCTCGGCGGTATTTCCCGCATCGTCAACGGATGTCAAACCCGAAAACAAAGCGGCGCCGGCTGGAATATTTTTATCGGCCTGTTGGATTTACTTATCGCCTGCCTGTGGCTGGCCATGAATCCGCAGCAAAGCTGGATATTTATTACCACCTTTATCGGCGTTGAAATGATATTTAGCGCCATCGGCTTGCTGGTCCTGCGCAATAAAATGAAGCATGCCCAGGCTTAAGCCCTATTTTGTCACTGGAGAAGAAAATGAATTTGCCTAAAGCACTCGTACTGACCGTAGCGGCCACCACATTCTGTCTGATGACCAGCCCGGCGTTCGCGGTTCTGGAAACCACACCGCAGAATATGACCTGTCAGGAGTTTATGGATATGAACCCAAAAAGCATGACCCCGGTGGCCTTCTGGGTGGTGAACCGCAACACCGACTTCAGCGGCGGGGACTACGTCGACTGGCATGAAGTCGAGACCGTTTCGGTGCCGAAAATGTTGCAGCAGTGCCACAAGAACCCCGCCGCCAAACTCGGCGAGCTCAATGCGGTCATCAAGAAATAACCCCGATCCCCGGCGACTCGCCGGGGGAAGTTAACCTCGTTGCCCGCCGTGATGCGGCGGGCCCCGTCTCACTCATCGCTAGCGCATTCGCACGGCAGTTGGTGGCCGATAAGCTTGCGGTATAAAAACGCTCCCATAATCGCCCCCACCACCGGCGCCAGCAGCGGCACCCAAAAGTAGGGTATCGACTGCCCGCCGGTAAAGGCCATCGCGCCCCAGCCGGCCAGACTGGTAAACAGTTTAGGGCCAAAATCACGCGCCGGATTCAGCGCAAAGCCGGTTAGCGGCCCCATCGACGCGCCGATCACGGCGATCAGCAAGCCAATCAGCAACGGCGCCAGCGGCCCGCGCGGGATGCCATTGCCGTCGTCGGTCAGAGCCATGATCATCGCCATCAGGATCGCCGTGATGGTGGTCTCTACGGCAAACGCCTGCCAAAAGGTGATATGCGGATGCGGGTAGGTGGAAAAGACCCCGGCCAGGTTAAGGCTGGCGACGGTACCGCGAACGATATGCTGGCTCTGTTCAAGATCGAGAAACAGCTGACGATAGAGCCCGTACACCAGGGCGGCGGCGCAGAATGCCCCGGCCGTCTGGGCGACAATAAACGGCAGTACTTTACGGCGTTCAAAACAGGCGAACAGCCACAGGGCAATGGTGACGGCCGGATTAAGGTGCGCGCCGGAGACGCCAGCCGTCAGATAGATGGCCATGGCGACGCCGAGGCCCCAGATAATACTGATTTCCCACTGGCCAAAGCTGGCTCCGGCGACCCGCAGCGCAGCGACACAGCCCGCGCCGAAGAAAATGAGCAGTCCGGTACCAAGAAACTCGGCCACGCACTGCCCGGTTAAGCTGGAAGTCTGGTTCATCATTGGCATCCTGAAATAGCACGTTATAGAGAGAGGCTGGCGCGAGCGCCGGCTTAATCGGCATGACCGGCCAGCACCAGCCCGGTGGCGACCGCATTGCGCGGCCCTTCTGTTCCCCGAATGTTGCCCTGCCCGGCGACCACGCCGTAGTGCGACAGGGCGTCGGTGATAAGCTGCGGGATCTCAAAATCCAGCGATGAGCCGCCCACCAGCACCACAAAGGCGATATCGCGAATGGAACCGCCGGGGGAGACCTGGCGCAGCGCGCGCAGGCAGTTGGTAACAAACACTTTCTCCTTCGCCTGGCGGCGCACAAGACGAATTTTTTCCAGCGGGCTGGCGTTATCGATCGGCACCAGTTCGCCCTCCTTGATGTACACCACTTTGGCGAACACCGCCGGGCTGAGGGCTTCCCGGAAGAACTCCACTGCGCCATTCTCGTGGCGGATACTGAACAGGCTTTCCACTTTGGCCAGCGGGTATTTTTTTATCGCTTCCGCCTGCGAAAGATCCTCGAGACCCAGCTCGGTTTTAATCAGCAGGCTGACCATATTTCCCGCCCCGGCGAGATGCACCGCGGCGATCTGCCCCTCCGCGCTGACGATCGCCGCATCCGTCGAACCGGCGCCGAGGTCGAGGATCGCCAGCGGCGCCGCACAGCCCGGCGTGGTTAACGCCCCGGCGATGGCCATGTTGGCTTCCACGCCGCCCACGACCACCTCAGTCTGGAGTCGGGCGCTCAGCTCACGGGCGATAACCTGCATCTGCAGACGATCCGATTTCACCATCGCCGCTATCCCGACGGCATTCTCCATGGCGCACTCCCCAGCCATCCCGCCCTGCACCTTGCGCGGAACAAATGTATCCACCGCCAGCAGATCCTGGATGTAGATCGCGCTCATCTCATGGCCGGTCAGGGACGCCATCACCTTGCGCACCCGCTCGAGCATGCCGCCGGCGTGGGTGCCCGGTTCGCCGCGGATGTCGCGTACCGGAGCGCAGGCGCTTATCGCCTGCATGATCGCCTCCGCGCCCTCGGCGACATCGGCTTCTCCACGGCGCTTTTCGCCGCTGATGTAGATCTTGCCCGCCGGGATCACCCGCGACTGCACGTCGCCCTGGGGGGTCTTGAGCACCACCGCTGAGCGGTTGCCAATCAGCGCGCGGGCGATGGGGACGATGGCCTGGGTCTCCTCCGGGCTCAGCCCAAAGAAGGTGGCGATGCCGTAGGGATTCGACAGGATCCGCACCACCTGCCCCGGCGCGGCCACCTCCACCGCCGCCATCACCCCCTCGGGCACGTGCTCCAGGAGCGTCACTTCATCCACCACCGGCAGGGTTTTGCGCAGGCGGTTGTTCACCAGCACGCCGTCGTCCTTTTTGAGGATCGCCGCCACCACGTTGATCCCGCGGTCGATCGCCTCATTGAGCCACCACACGGCGTCAAGGAAATCGACGGCGTCGTCAATCAGCGCGATCCACCCCTCGGCATACTGCGCCGCCGGCAGCGTCGCCAGCCGGCCGAGGGCGATGGTCGTCCCCACGCCGACGCCCACCCCGCCCGGGGTCTGCGGGTTATGACCGATCATGGTTGACTCGGTGATAATGGTCTCGGTGATGGTCTCCATCGCCACATCGCCAATGACCGGCGCGGCTTCGTTAAGATAGATGCGAGACACATCGCGCATTGACCATGGCGTTTTCGCCAGAGCCTGCTCCAGCGCGGCGAGGGTCCCGGCGATATTGTCCCGCGTCCCTTTCATGCCCGTCGTCGCGACGATCCCGCTGGCAACAAACGTCCTCGCCTGCGGGTCGTCGGACGCCAGCGCCACCTCGGTGGTGGCGTTGCCGATATCAATCCCGGCTATTAACGGCATGCTGACCTCCGCTTAGCTTCCTTTACGCAGCTTATGCCGCTGCTGATACACTTCCGCCGCCTCCCGGACAAAGGCGGCATTCACCGTCGCATGCCAGGTGTGCTCAAGCTCGTCGGCGATCGCCAGCAGCTCCGCCTGCGAGGAGCGGAACGGGCGCAGCGCGTTATAGATAGCCAGAATGCGCTCGTCAGGGATGGCGATAAGCTCCGCCGCGCGGCGAAAATTGCGCGCCACCGCATGGCGCTGCATCTGCTCGGCAATCTGCGCCTGGTACTCAAGGGTTTGCCGGGAGATCCGCACATCCTGCGGGCCCACCTCGCCAGAGAGCACTTTCTCGAGGGTGATGTCGGTCAATGGTTTGCCGGTGGGCGTCAGGATATGCTCCGGGCAGCGGGTGGCTAACGGATAATCCTGCACGCGCATGGTTTTCTCGCTCATGGTCACTCCCTTACTAAGTCGACGTGCAGGGTGACGGGCTCGGCGTCCTGCACCACATGTTTGGTCTCTTTGATATGAAACAGGGCGGCTTTGGCCATAAATTTCGGCCGCACCATCTGGTCGTTCACCACCGGCACCGGCGAAGGTGACTCGTTGCGCGCATAGCGCGCGGCGTTTTTGCCAATCTGCCGGTAGGTCTCCAGCGTCAGCAGCGGCGCCTGGGAGAACAGCTCCAGGTTGCTGAGCGGCAGCAGATCGCGCTGATGGATGACCGTGGTGCCCTTCGACTGGATACCGATGCCGATCCCCGAGCCGCTCAGGTTCGCCGCATCCCAGGCCATAAAGGAGACGTCGGACGTGCGCAAAATGCGCACCACTCGGGCGTGAAGTCCCTCTTCCTCCACCCCGGCAATCAGCTCTTTAAGGATCGCGCCATGGGGCATATCGATCAGGGTGTGATGCTGGTGTTTATCGAAGGCGGGGCCGACGCCGATCACCACTTCATCGGCGCGTTCATCGGCAGAAGCCGCCCCGCCCTCGCGGGTTTTCAGGGTAAAAGAGGGCTGAATTTGGGTTGTCTGTTGCACAGGAATACCGCCTTATTCAATGGTGTCGGGCTGGACCACGCCCGGAATATTTTTGATCTCCGCCCAGCGTTCGGCGGAGATGCGATAGCCGGTGCCCGGCCCCTGATAGTCATTGATGTCGTTGACCGCGCTCACCACCTCGAACTGTCGATCGAGAATGGCCGAGGTCTGCAGGTAATCGCCGGTGACCCGCTGGCGCAGCATATTGAGAATATTGCTGGCGATATCCTCAAAGCCGCTGCGGCTCAGCGCGCCGACAATATCGAGGCCGGTAATATTGCGCTTCATCATCTCTTCCACCGCGTTCAGGTCCTCCACCACGTTACGCGGCGGCATCTCGTTGCTGCCGTGCGCGTAGGTGGCGGCCTCCACCTCCTCGTCGGCGATCGGCGGCAGCCCCAGCTCGCGAAAGACCGCCTGGATCGCCCGCGCCGCTTTCTGGCGAATGGCGATGGTTTCCGCCTCGGTCACTGGACGCAGTCCACCGTCAACCATCAGGTCGCGCTGCAGGATGTTGTAATCATCAAAATCTTCCGCATCGAAGTTCGAGCCGGCGAACATGTTGTCGTAGTTCGGCACCGCGCTGTAGCCGGAGAAAATAAAGTCGGTGCCCGGCAGCATCTGCATCAGGGTGCGCGCGGTGCGGCGGATATCCGAGTGGGAGAAGGTCTGGTCGTTGGCCGAGGCCACTTCGAGGTCGAGCATGGAGGCGATCAGATTTTCCGCCAGCACCGCCCGAATGCCCGAGGGCACGGCGCCGGTCATGCCGATGCAGCTCACCGCCCCGTTCTGTAGACCCTGCACCCCGGCGCCTTTGGTAATGAAGATGCAACGCGATTCGAGGTAGAGCATCGACTTGCTCTCCGAATAGCCCATCAGCGCTTCGGAGCCGGTGCCGGAGGTGTAGCGCATTTTCAGCCCCCGGGAGGCGTAGGCCGAGGCGAGGAACGCCTTTGACCATGGGGTGTCATCGCCGTCGGTAAATACCGCCTCGGTGCCGTAGACTGACACCGTCTCGGCGTAACTGGTTAAGCCACGCATGCCCAGTTCCAGCTCGGTGGCCTCTTCCACCGAGCATTGCGTCAACACGCCGGGGCGGCCGCACTGCGAGCCGACCAGCAGCGCCAGGGCGTTGAACGGGGCATAGCGCGCAATACCGACCGTGGTCTCCTGCTCGGAGAAGCCGCGGATCCCGGCCTCGGCGGCGTCGGCGGCAATCTGCACCGGATTATCCTTCAGGTTGGTGACATGGCACTGGTTGGAGGGCGTTCGGCGGGCGCGCATCTTTTGCAGCGCCATCATCATCTCCACCACGTTCATCTGCGCCATGACTTCAACCGCTTTGGCCGGCGTGATGGCGGTGGTGATGGCGATGATCTCCTCCCGGCTGACGTGGATATCCACCAGCATGCGGGCTATCTCCAGCGCCTCCAGACGCATCGCCTGCTCCGTGCGCTCAATGTTGATCGCGTAGTCGGCGATAAACCGGTCGATCATATCAAACTGGTCCCGGCGCTTGCCGTCCAGCTCGACGATCCGACCGTTTTCCACTTTGACCGACGAGACCGGGTCAAAGGGGCTTTCCATGGCGATCAGTCCCTCTTCAGGCCACTCGCCAATCAGCCCGTCCTGATTGACGGGGCGCTGGGCCAGTACTGCAAATCGTTTTGATCTTTTCATTGTTCATGGGCTCAAAAGGTGAAATCCGCAGACGGTAGCGAACACGCCGGGCCAGCGTCGCTGCCCGCCCGGCCATTACCGGCAATAGCGGAACTTTAAAGGAGCCACTGGTGAAAAAAATAAAATTAATTTTGTTTCAATCTGGCACGTTAAATCGGCAAACAGTTTCACTATGAAACCCCGCCGCAACGGCTAAAATAAAAAATGTGATCGCCAGCATTGATATAAATCAATTAATAAAAAAATCCCGCCATCGCGTTTTTCTGAGACCTTTTTTGACCTGTTGACTAAATCATGGCGGGCGACAAAATAACGCTGAGAAAAATAAATTAAGCCAACCGCGTGGCGATAGTTTTTTTACTTTCGCCCCCTACTGACTATTCGCGTCAGCATTACCCTGGCGCGGGAGATAATCATGAACAAGAGCCAACACATTCAGACTATCACCCTGGCCGCCGCCCAGAAAATGGCGGCAGCAGTGGAGAAAAAAGCTAATGAGATCAACGTAGCGGTGGTATTTTCCGTGGTTGACCGCGGCGGCAACACGCTGCTTGTCCAGCGGATGGACGAAGCCTTTGTCTCCAGCTGTGATATTTCGCTGAATAAAGCCTGGAGCGCCTGCAGCCTGAAACAAGGCACCCATGAAATTACGCCAGCGGTTCAGCCAGGACAATCTCTGTATGGTCTGCAGCTGACCAATCAACAGCGAATCATTATTTTTGGCGGCGGCCTGCCGGTTATTTTAAACCAGCAGGTAATTGGTGCCGTCGGCGTTAGCGGCGGTACGGTCGAGCAGGATCAATTATTAGCCCAGTGCGCCCTGGATTGTTTTTCCGCATTATAACCTGAAGCGAGAAGGTATATTATGAGCTATCGTATGTTTGATTATCTGGTGCCAAATGTTAACTTTTTTGGCCCCAACGCTATTTCCGTGGTCGGTGAACGCTGCAAACTGCTGGGGGGTAAAAAAGCCCTGCTGGTTACCGACAAAGGCCTGCGGGCGATAAAAGATGGCGCGGTGGATAAAACTCTGCATTATCTGCGGGAGGCCGGCATCGAGGTGGCGATCTTTGACGGCGTCGAGCCGAACCCGAAAGACACCAACGTGCGCGACGGTCTCGCCGTGTTTCGCCGCGAGCAGTGCGACCTTATCGTCACCGTGGGCGGCGGCAGCCCGCACGACTGCGGCAAAGGCATCGGCATCGCCGCCACCCATGAGGGCGATCTTTATCAGTATGCCGGGATTGAGACCCTGACCAACCCGCTGCCGCCCATCGTCGCGGTCAACACCACCGCCGGCACCGCCAGCGAGGTCACCCGCCACTGCGTCCTGACCAACACCCAAACCAAAGTGAAGTTTGTGATCGTCAGCTGGCGCAACCTGCCGTCGGTCTCCATCAACGATCCGCTGCTGATGATCGGCAAACCGGCCGCCCTGACCGCGGCGACCGGGATGGATGCCCTGACCCACGCCGTAGAGGCCTATATCTCTAAAGACGCCAACCCGGTGACTGACGCCGCCGCCATGCAGGCGATCCGCCTCATCGCCCGCAACCTGCGCCAGGCCGTCGCCCTCGGCAGCAATCTTCAGGCGCGGGAAAACATGGCCTACGCCTCTCTGCTGGCCGGGATGGCCTTCAATAACGCCAACCTCGGTTATGTGCACGCCATGGCGCATCAGCTGGGCGGGCTGTACGACATGCCGCACGGCGTGGCCAACGCCGTCCTGCTGCCGCACGTGGCTCGCTATAACCTGATCGCCAACCCGGAAAAATTCGCCGATATCGCCGAACTGATGGGCGAAAATATCGCCGGACTGTCGACCCTCGACGCGGCGGAAAAAGCTATCGCCGCCATCGCGCGTCTGTCGATGGATATCGGGATTCCGCAGCATCTGCGCGATCTGGGGGTGAAAGAGGCCGACTTCCCGTACATGGCGGAGATGGCCCTGAAAGACGGCAACGCGTTCTCGAACCCGCGTAAGGGCAACGAGCAGGAGATTGCCGCGATTTTCCGCCAGGCATTCTGAGTGTTAACGAGGGGACCGTCATGTCGCTTTCACCGCCGGGCGTACGCCTGTTTTACGATCCGCGCGGGCACCATGCCTGCGCCATCAATGAGCTGTGCTGGGGGCTGGAGGAGCAGGGGGTCCCCCTGCCAGACCGTATCCTGCGACGAAGGCGGTGACGCCGATACGCTGAGCGCCCTGGCGGCCAGAAGCTCGACGCTGCGGGTGGGCATTGGGCTCAGCGCAGCCGGCGAGATCGCGCTAACCCATGCCCAGCTGCCGGCGGACGCGCCGCTGGCGACCGGGCACGTCACCGATAGCCGCGATCATCTGCGTACGCTCGGCGCCAACGCCGGGCAGCTGGTGAAAGTCCTGCCGTTAAGTGAGAGAAGCTGAATGTACCGTATCTATACCCGCACCGGAGATAAAGGCACCACCGCCCTGTACGGCGGCAGCCGCATCGAGAAAGACCATATTCGCGTCGAGGCCTACGGCACCGTCGATGAACTGATATCCCAGCTGGGCGTCTGCTACGCCACCACCCGCGACGCCGGGCTGCGGGCAAGTCTGCATCAGATTCAGGAGACGCTGTTCGCGCTGGGGGCCGAACTGGCCAGCGATGCGCGGGGCCTGGTCCGCCTGAGCCAGACGATCGGCGAGGAGGAGATCACCGCCCTGGAGCGACTTATCGACCGCAATATGGCCGAAAGCGGCCCCCTGAAACAGTTTGTGATCCCGGGGAAGAATCTCGCCTCCGCCCAGCTGCACGTGGCGCGCACCCTGGCCCGTCGGCTGGAACGTCTGCTGACGGCCATGGACCGCTCGCACCCTCTGCGCGACGCGCTCAAACGCTACAGCAATCGTCTGTCGGACGCCCTGTTCTCCATGGCGCGTATCGAGGAGACTAGGCCTGATGCTTGCGCTTGAACTGGCTGGCGTCGATATCGTACTGCTTCATTTTGCGCCACAGGGTGGTGCGGCCGATATTCAGCAGTTGCGACATCTCCTGCACCCGCCCGCTGGTCACCCGGGCGGCGTGGATAATGGCCTCTTTTTCGATGGCGCTAAAGGTCAGGCTGGCCGGCAGCAGCGATGAGCCGCTATCGGCCCCCGGTCGATCGGAAAAGAGATATTCCGGCAGGTTGCTCAGGCGAATGTGGCCGTTATCGCTGCTGATGGCGATGTTCTCTATCACGCTGTTAAGCTCAAAATCATTTCCCGGCCACGAGTAGGCCACCAGCTGGGCCAGCGCGTCATCGTCCACTTTCAGTCGGGAAGAGAAACGCTTCTCCAGGCTTTTCAGGCGGTTATGCACCAGCGACGGGATACTGTTGCGCCGGGCGCGCAGCGGCGGAATGACGATCTCGAAAGAGTGCAGCGCATAGTACAGCTGGCGGCTAAAGCGGTTCTGTTCCACCAGGTTGGCCAGATCGACGGTGGTGGTGGCGATCACCTTCACATCCACCGGGATCAGGCGGCGGGCGTCGAGGCGGGTAAGCACTCCCTGCTTAATCACCTGCAGCAGGGCGGACTGCAGCTCCGGCGCCAGATACTCAATTTTTTCCAGAAACAGGGTGCCGCCGTTGGCCAGCTCAAGGCGGCTCAGGCGGCCATTTTCATCATCGGTGGGGGCGCTCCCCATAAAGTCCTGGCCCAGCACGCTGTCGGCATACAGCTGGCAGTTGACGGCGATGTAGGGGCCGCCCGCCCGCTCGCTTTCATTGTGGATGGCCTGGCTCAGCAGCTCTTTCCCCACCCCCTCTTCACCGCACAGCAGTACCGGAAAGCCGCCGCGCGCCGCCTGGCGGCCAAAGTGGATTAGCCGCCGGGTTTCCGGATCGTCGGCTGACATCTGCTCAAACGTGTGGCTGACTTTGCCCAGCTGGCTGGTCATCAGCTGCCGCATCTGCTCCACCGGGTGCAGCAGCAGAATAAAGCTGTTGCCTTGCGACTCGACAATCGGTTTTAAGGTGATCACCGCGTCGATAAACTGGTGCTGGCTTTCAAAGGTGACTTCAACGTGATTCAGGCCGCGGGCGTGTTTGATGGCGCGGCGCAGCAGCGCCGGCAGGGTCACCAGATCAGCGATATTTTTTCCCTGGCTGGCCTGGGCATCAAGATGCAGCAGTCTCGCCGCCTGAACATTGAGAAATTGCAGTACCCCCTGTTCGTTCCACGCCATCACCCCGTCGTCCATGCTCTCCAGCAGGCCGTACATTTGATTGAGGTGGCGGTTGGATTCCGCCAGCAGGCTGTCGGTGAGCAGGGAATTGCCCACCTCGCGGGCGATGGCCAGCGTCAGGGAGAGGTCGGCGCTGGACTGGTGCTCCACCAGACAGCAAAGCGAGATAGAGCCGAACAGCCGCCCGTGGTTATCGAACACCGGCGTCGAACAAAAGCTCCATGGCTGCAGGGCCTGCTTAAAATGCCGATCGCCGGCGGTGTTGATCGGCTGCCCCTGCATCGCGGCCAGCGACAGCGCGCAGGTGCCGATAATGCTCTCCGCGCAATAGCTGCCGTCGCGAAACCCCAGGTCAGCCAGCTGCGCCAGCGTTTGCGGTTCGCCGCAGCGGCTCAGAATACAGGCGGTCTCATCAAGGATAAACAGCGCGCAGGGGCGACCGTCCATAAACTCCCAGGCGTCCTCCAGCGCCGCCTGACCGATGGTCAGCAGCGCGGTTTTACGCCGACAGATCGAGTCAAAGGTCAGGCCCTGGGCCTGGTGCGGTTTTTGCCAGGTTTCGCGCTGCATAAACTTGCTGCAGCGATGCCATGACTGGGCGATGACGGAAGAGACCGCCTTCCCGGTATCCTGAGTCTGAACAGTCATACTGTTTTCCGCGTTTTACCATAGAGAACCCCTCCGGCAGCCGCTGCCAGAGGGGAGAAAGAAAGACCGCCGACCGGCGCCAGCGGTTTAGCCACCGCGAATTAACGCGCCAGCCACTGCTGGCCTAACAGATCGGCGGTGAGGATAGCGGCGTGCACGCTCTCCGGGGTCACCGCAAACGGCATATTGTGGATGGTTTCCCCTTCCGCGCAGGTGGCTTTCGCCACCGCGGCGATTTTCGCGTCGATCCCCTCTTTGACGCCCATCTGCGCGAGGGTCACCGGCAGGCCGACGCGCTGGCAGAAGCCCAGCACGGTTTCAATCTCGTCCATCGGGCTGTTCTGCAGCACCAGCTGCGCCAGGGTGCCGAAGGCCACTTTCTCGCCGTGATACAGGTGATGGCACTCTTCCAGAATGGTGAAACCGTTGTGGATCGCGTGGGCGGCGGCCAGGCCGCTGCTTTCAAAGCCAATGCCGCTGAGGTAGGTGTTCGCTTCGATGATGCGCTCCAGCGCTTCGGTCACCACCCCGGCCTGCGCCGCCAGACGGGCCTTTTCGCCCTCCGCCAGCAGCGTATCATAGCACAGGCGGGCCAGGCTCAGCGCCGCCTCGGTGGACTGCCCCCCGGCCATGCTGGTGGCGCGCGCATCGTAGCAGGCTTTGGCCTCAAACCAGGTGGAGAGCGCATCGCCCATGCCGGAGACCAGCAGGCGTACCGGCGCTTTGGCGATAATCGCCGTGTCCATCACCACCATATCCGGGTTTTTCGGATAGATCAGATACTCTTCAAACTCGCCCGCTTCGGTGTAGATCACCGACAGCGCGCTGGTCGGCGCATCGGTCGAAGCGATAGTCGGGATCACCACCACCGGCAGCTTCTGGTAGTAACCGATCGCCTTCGCGGTATCGAGGGTTTTACCGCCGCCGATGCCAACCACGCCGCGGCAGCCCTGTTTTTGCAAAATCGCCATCAGGCGGTTAATTTCCGCATGGCTGCATTCGCCGTTAAACCGTTCCGCATGGCAGCGAATATCGTGACTCTGCAGGCCATTCACCACTTTCTCCCCCGCCAGCTTCATCACGAAGTCGTCAGCGATGACGAAGAAGCTCTCCGCCAGGTTTTTGGCATATTGACCGAACAGGACAGCAGCATCAGGACCCTGAAGATATTTGGCTGGAGATTGAATAACTTTTAGCATTCCTTTCACCCTCAAATAAGTGCGCATGTAGACATGATGAGCCCTGGCGTTATCCGCGCCGGCCGGTAAAGCGCGGCCTCAACGGAATGTACCGGAGCAGTGCGATCACTGTAGGGCCGGCACGGAACAAAAAAATCTTTCGCCTTTTTGTTCTGATATGAAACACAGGTTAAATTTTTACGTTCCATATTGGAACAAAAAACCCTAGTCTTCGTCAGGATTGCGATCCCGATCCGCTCCTCTGCCGCATAATTCCCTTACCATCCCCTTTAGCGGCAGGCTTTTTCCCCACAGCCGGGGGAAATTTAGCAAAAAATTTTTTTCCGCCCGCTGCGCCAGCCGCGATGACCGGCGCTTAAGGCAGAGGAAAAAAAGCGCGCCAGCTCGCATTTTCACCGTTTCCTCAGCAAAAACGTTCCATAAAGAAACAAAATCAGCAGGTGATGTTTCGTAATGAAACCCGATCCCCGGGGCATTCTTTTTTTCGTCCGCTCAGCCAGAATCATCATATCGCCAGGCACGCTGCACCGTCAGACGATACCCCTACGCGATGACCGCCTCCGCCAGCAGAGAGGCCGCATCGAACCTTCTCCAACGGAGCACTGAATAATGAAAAAGCTGATTAACCGTGTTGAAGATGTACTGAATGAACAATTACAGGGGCTGGCTAAAGCCCACCCGCAGCTGACCCTGCACCAGGACCCGCTGTACGTCACCCGCGCCGACGCGCCGGTGGCCGGCAAGGTCGCCCTCCTCTCCGGCGGCGGCAGCGGCCATGAGCCGATGCACTGCGGCTATATCGGCCAGGGGATGCTCTCTGGCGCCTGCCCGGGGGAAATCTTCACCTCGCCGACGCCGGATAAAATGTTCGAATGCGCGATGCAGATTGACGGCGGCGAAGGCGTCCTGCTGATTATCAAAAACTACACCGGCGACATCCTGAACTTCGAAACCGCCACCGAGCTGCTGCATGAGAGCGGCATAAAAGTCACCACCGTGGTGGTCGACGACGACGTGGCGGTGAAAGACAGTCTCTATACCGCAGGCCGCCGCGGCGTCGCCAATACCGTACTGATCGAAAAACTGGTCGGCGCCGCCGCCGAGCGCGGCGATTCGCTGGAGGCCTGCGCTGAACTGGGGCGCCGCCTGAATAATCTCGGCCACTCCATTGGCATCGCCCTCGGCGCCTGCACCGTACCGGCCGCCGGACAACCCTCCTTTACCCTGCAGGACGATGAAATGGAGTTCGGTGTCGGCATTCACGGCGAGCCGGGCATCGACCGCCGTCGCTTCAGCTCGCTGGACCAAACCGTCGATGAGATGTTCGATACCCTGCTGGAGAATGGCGCCTACAGCCGCACGCTGCGCCAGTGGGATACCGTTAAGGGCGCGTGGCAGGAAGTGAAGCAGAGCAAAACCGCGCTACAAAACGGCGACCGGGTCATCGCCATGGTCAATAACCTCGGCGCCACGCCGCTGTCCGAACTGTACGGCGTCTATCACCGGCTCGCCCAGCGCTGTGAAGCGTCCGGCATCATCATCGAACGCAACCTCGTCGGCAGCTACTGCACCTCGCTGGATATGGCGGGCTTCTCCATCACCCTGTTGAAAGCGGATGATGAGACGCTGGCGCTATGGGACGCCCCGGTTCATACCCCGGCGCTGAACTGGGGAAACTAAGGAGCACGACATGTCACTGAACAGAACGCAAATCGTCGACTGGCTGTACCGCTGCGGCGATATCTTCACCAAAGAGAGCGATTTTCTCACCGGCCTCGATAAAGAGATCGGCGATGCCGACCACGGCCTGAATATGCACCGCGGGTTCAGCAAGGTGGTGGAAAAGCTGCCGTCGATTGCCGATAAAGATATTGGCTTTATCCTCAAAAACACCGGCATGACGCTGCTCTCCAACGTCGGCGGCGCCAGCGGCCCGCTGTTCGGCACCTTCTTCATTCGCGCCGCGCAGGTCACTCAGGCCCACCAGAGCCTGACCCTCGACGAACTGTACCTGATGATCCGCGAAGGCGCGGACGGCGTCGTCAACCGCGGTAAAGCGGAGCCAGGGGATAAAACCATGTGCGACGTCTGGCTGCCGGTGGTGGACTCCCTGCGCCAGTCCAGCGAGCAGCATCTGTCGATCGCCGCCGCGCTGGATGCCGCCTGCAAAGCAGCGGAGGCCGGCGCCCACAGCACCATCACCATGCAGGCGCGCAAAGGCCGCGCCAGCTACCTTGGCGAACGCAGCATCGGCCATCAGGATCCGGGCGCCACGTCAGTGATGTTTATGATGCAGATGCTGGCCGCCGCGGCCAAAGAGTAAGGAAATCGCGATGGTAAACCTGGTTATTGTTTCTCATAGCGCCCGGCTGGGCGAAGGTGTCGGAGAACTGGCCCGGCAGATGTTAATCAACGACGGCTGCAAGCTGGCGATCGCCGCCGGGATCGACGATCCAGACAGCCCGATCGGCACCGATCCGATCAAGGTCATGGAAGCGATCGAATCCGTCGCCGATACCGACCACGTGCTGGTGATGATGGATATCGGCAGCGCGTTGCTCAGCGCCGAGACCGCCCTCGACCTGCTCGATCCGGCGATTGCCGCGAAGGTGCGGCTGTGCGCCGCGCCGCTGGTGGAGGGGACGCTGGCGGCCACCGTCAGCGCCGCCTCCGGCGCCGGGATCGACAAAGTGATCGCCGACGCCATGAACGCCCTGGAGGCCAAACGGATCCAGCTGGGTTTACCTTCGCCAACCCCTGACGCCGCCCCGGCGCCGACGCTTGCCGACGATGGCGACAGCAAGTCGCTTGCGGTCGTCATACAGAACCACAACGGCCTGCACGTGCGTCCGGCGTCGAAGCTGGTCGCCGCGCTGGCGGGCTTTAACGCCGATCTGCTGCTGGAGAAAAACGGGAAGTGCGTCAAACCGGACAGCCTCAACCAAATCGCCCTGCTGCAGGTGCGGCGCAACGATAAGCTGCGCCTGCTGGCCCGCGGGCCAGAGGCCGATGCGGCGCTGGCGGCGTTTCAGGCGCTGGCCGCCGATAACTTCGGCGAATCGCCTGCGGCGCAACCGGCAGCGGCCCCGGCCGCCCCCGAGCGCGTCGAAGGCATCGCGCTGCGCTATCCGCTGGCCCTGATCCAGCCGGTCCGCCCGGCCGCCGCCGATGTCGCCCGCGAGCAGCAGCGGCTGCGCCGGGCTATCGACCAGACGCTGGCGGATCTCACAGCCCTGACCGAGCTGGCGGAGAATAAATTTAACGCCGATATCGCGGCGATTTTCGCCGGGCACCACACCCTGCTCGACGATGAGGATCTGTTTGATGCCGCCAACGATCGTCTGCTCACCGAGCCGTGCTCGGTGGAATGGGCGTGGCATCAGGTGCTGATGGAGCTCAGCCAGCAGTATCGCCAGCTGGATGACCCCTATCTCCAGGCGCGCTATATCGATATCGAAGATATTCTGCAGCGCACCCTGTGCCATCTGCAGGACGTGCAGGAAACGCTGCCGACGCCCGGCGAGCCGACCATTATTATCGCTGACAACATGTTCCCGTCGGCCGTCCTGCAACTGGATGCCAGCCGCGTGAAAGGCCTGTGCCTGCGCGACGGCAGCGAACAGGCCCACGGCGCGATTATCGCCCGCGCGGCGGGGATCGCCTGGCTATGTCAGCAGGGCGAGGCGCTGAACAGCGTGCAGCCCGGCGAGCCCATCGCGCTCGATATGCGCCGCCAGCGCCTTATCCGTCACTAAATCCACTTTGTCCGTTACCGCTCCGGAGGCCTGCCTCCGGAGGGTGAGTTTTCGCTTACTCTTCAGGAACCACTATGTCTCAATTCTTTTTTAACCAGCGCGCCAGCCTCGTCAACGATGTGATTGAGGGAACCATCATCGCCAGTCCGTGGAACAACCTCGCCCGGCTGGAGAGCGACCCGGCGATCCGGGTGGTGGTCCGTCGCGACCTGAATAAAAACAACGTGGCGGTGATCGCCGGCGGCGGCGCCGGCCACGAACCGGCGCACGTCGGCTTTATTGGTAAAGGCATGCTGACCGCCGCGGTTTGTGGCGATCTGTTCGCCTCGCCGAGCGTCGACGCGGTGCTTACCGCCATTCAGGCGGTGACCGGCGAGGCGGGCTGCCTGCTGATCGTAAAAAACTATACCGGCGACCGGCTGAACTTCGGCCTCGCGGCGGAGAAAGCGCGCCGTCTCGGCTACAACGTGGAAATGCTGATCGTCGGCGACGACATTTCGCTGCCGGAAAACAAACAGCCGCGCGGCATCGCCGGTACGCTGTTCGTCCATAAGGTGGCGGGCTATTTTGCCGAGCGCGGCTACAATCTCGCCACCGTACTGCGCGAAGCGCAGTACGCCGCCAACCACACCGCCAGCATCGGGGTGGCGCTGGCCAGCTGCCATCTGCCGCAGGAGGCGGACAGCGCGCCGCGCCATCAGGCCGGCCACGCCGAGCTGGGAATGGGCATCCACGGCGAACCTGGCGCCTCCACCATCGCCACGCAAAACAGTGCGGAAATCGTCAACCTGATGGTGGAAAAACTGACCGCCGCCCTGCCGGAAACCGGCCGTCTGGCGGTGATGCTCAATAATCTCGGCGGCGTGTCGGTGGCCGAAATGGCGATCCTGACCCGCGAACTGGCCAACACGCCGCTTCAGGCGCGCGTTGACTGGTTGATTGGCCCGGCCTCGCTGGTGACGGCCCTGGATATGAAGGGTTTCTCGCTGAGCGCCATCGTGTTGGAAGAGAGTATTGAGAAAGCGCTGCTGGCGGATGTGGAAACCGCCGGCTGGCCGCGGCCGGTGCAGCCGCGGACGGTTAACATCATGCCGTCCACTCTCGCCAGCCCGCGCGTCGACTTTACGCCTTCGGCCAACCCGCAGGTGGGTGATTACGTGGCCCAGGTGACCGGCACCCTCGTCGGGCTTGAAGACCATCTCAACGCGCTGGATGCCAAAGTGGGCGATGGCGATACCGGCTCCACCTTCGCCGCCGGGGCGCGTGAGATTGCCGACCTGCTGCAGCGCCAGCAGCTGCCGCTGAACGATCTGCCCACGCTGTTCGCGCTCACGGGCGAACGCCTGACGGTGGTGATGGGCGGCTCCAGCGGGGTATTGATGTCGATCTTCTTCACCGCTGCCGGGCAGAAGCTGGGGCAAGGCGCCAGCGTGGCCGAGGCGCTGAACGCCGGTCTGGAGCAGATGAAATTTTACGGCGGCGCCGAGGAAGGCGACCGGACAATGATCGACGCGCTGCAGCCAGCGCTGGCGGCGCTGCTCGACGAACCGGAGAACCTGCAGGCCGCTTTTGCCGCGGCGCAGGCCGGCGCGGATCGCACTTGCCAGTCGGGCAAAGCCGGCGCCGGACGAGCGTCCTATCTCAATAGCGACAGCCTGCTCGGCAACATGGACCCCGGCGCCCACGCGGTGGCGATGGTGTTTAAAGCGCTGGCGGAACGATAAACTTCCCCCGGTGGCGCGGCGCTTACCGGGGCTACAAATCGGCGCCAACCCTAGCCCGGATAAGGCGCTACGCGCCGCTATCCGGGTTTGACCACGATGGCTTTTTACTTGCTGTGCCAGTACGCCTGCGAGCGCACCAGCTGCTGATCGATGCTCTCATCCTCAAAGCGCGCCAGCAGCGATTTCACCACCGCGCCTTCGCCGGTCAGCCAGATGAAATAATCCTCCGCCGGCACCTTCACCTGCGCCAGACGCTCGGCGACGAACGCCGGATGGTGGCCCACCACCCACTCGATGTTAAAGCCGTCGAGATCCGCCAGATAATCTTTATATGACGCATCGGCGATAGTGACGATGGCCGTCACCTGCGGCGTCACCGCCAGCTGACGCAAACCCAGCAGACGACGACGCAGCGCCGGCATACCGGACTCATCGCAGACATACAGTTGCCAGGCGTAATCCTCCGGCACCACCAGCGAGCCGCGCGGACCGCCGATCACCAGCTTATCGCCCGCTTTTGCCTCCAGCGCCCAGCGGCTGGCGATTCCGCCGTCGTGGATAAAGAAGTCGTACGCCAGCTCATGGCGTTCGGCATCGTACAGCGGCGTATAGTCGCGGGTAGCAGGCCGCACGCCCTCGCCCCAGTCAATCCCCTCCTCGGTCACCTGCGGCGGGGCAAACGCCGCGCCCGGCTCCGGGAAGAAAAGCTTGGTGTGGTCGTCAAAGCCGCGGGAAACGAAACCTTCCAGCGCCTCGCCTCCCAGCACGATGCGCTGGAAAGCCGCGCCTGCGCGCTCCACGCGCAGCACCGTCAGCTCACGGAAACGCAGCTCATTGCGGACACGCTGCGGGTACTTGTCTGCTTTGGTTTTTGTCATCATCGATCGCCTTCGTGAACAGTAAATAGATATATCTAAACTCGATGCAAATGATAATGATTGCCATCTAAAAAGAATGCAAGTCTTTTTTTGATATAGTCAAAACAAACCGCATTAAAATACCAGCATCAAAAATAAACACATAAATATCAACAAATTAAAAAATAAATCACAACCAGCATTGCGAGAATTCATTTTTTAGATATAAATTAGATATATCAAAACATAGCAGGAGGTAACCATGCGACATCATCATGAAGACGGGCGTGGGCCGCGCGGGCGCCACGGTGACCCCAGCGAACACGGCGACCATGGCCGTCGCGGCGGCGGACGTCGCCAGCGTTTCTTTGGCCACGGCGAACTGCGGCTGATTATTCTGGACATCCTCAGCCGCAGCGCCAGCCACGGCTATGAGCTGATCAAAGAGATCGAAACCCTCACCCAGGGGAACTACAGTCCCAGCCCGGGGGTGATCTACCCGACGCTGGATCTGCTCCAGGACCAGGGTCTCATCAGCGTGGAAGACGACAACGGACGCAAAAAAATCGTCATCAGCGAAGAGGGAAAACAGCTGCACGCGGAGAACCAGGAGCATCTGGCCCATATCCAGGAGCGTCTGCAGGCGCGGATGGTCGGCTGCGAGCTGCGCCGCGATCCGCAGATGAAGCGCGCGCTGGAGAATTTCAAAGCGGTCCTCGACCTGAAAGTGAACCAGCAGGCCAGCAGCGCCGCCCAGCTCAAGCAGATAATCGGCATTATCGACCGGGCGGCGATGGAGATCTCCCAGCTCGACTAAGCCTCTTTTCTCACCATCGGCTGCCCCGCGCTGGGGCAGCCCGCACCACGACGGATCGTGCCGCTCAACGCCGCAAGGCAGAAAATCTCGTCAGCTCAGGAATAAAACGTGCCAATAATGGCGCCATGAGATTAAATTTTACACATTTCGTCTTTTACTTTGCATTTATCCCGATTTTCACCGCTTCTGCCGAACTGGCGTAATCCCTGCAATACTTAATCCAGTATCGTGTGATACGTCCGCCCCAGGAGCACATTTTGAACAGGTTACCTTCCAGCGCATCGGCTCTGGCCTGCAGCGCACACGCACTGAATCTCATTGAAAAGCGCACGCTTGACCATGAGGAAATGAAAGCACTTAACCAGGAGGTCAGAGAATACTTTAAAGAGCATGTGAATCCGGGGTTTTTAGAGTATCGAAAATCGGTCACAGCCGGCGGGGATTACGGAGCCGTAGAGTGGCAAGCGGGAGGGTTAAATACGCTTGTCGACACCCAGGGACAGGAGTTTATCGACTGCCTTGGCGGGTTTGGCATCTTCAATGTAGGGCACCGTAATCCAGTTGTGGTATCCGCCGTCGAGAATCAACTCGCGAAACAACCGCTTCACAGTCAGGAACTGCTGGATCCGCTACGCGCGATGCTGGCGAAAACCCTGGCGGCCTTAACGCCCGGCAAACTGAAGTACAGCTTCTTCTGCAACAGCGGTACCGAATCGGTAGAGGCGGCCATCAAGCTGGCGAAAGCCTATCAGTCGCCGCGCGGTAAATTCACCTTCATCGCCACCAGCGGCGCCTTCCACGGCAAATCGCTGGGCGCGCTGTCGGCCACCGCCAAGTCGACTTTCCGCAAACCGTTTATGCCGCTGCTGCCGGGCTTCCGCCATGTGCCGTTCGGCGATATCAACGCCATGCGCACCATGCTGAGCGAGTGCAAGAAAACCGGCGACGACGTCGCGGCGGTGATCCTTGAGCCGATTCAGGGCGAAGGGGGCGTGATCCTGCCGCCGACGGGGTATTTGCCGGCGGTGCGTAAGCTGTGCGACGAGTTTGGCGCCCTGCTGATCCTCGATGAAGTGCAGACCGGCATGGGCCGCACTGGCAAGATGTTCGCCTGCGAGCATGAGAACGTTCAGCCCGACATTCTGTGTCTGGCGAAAGCGCTCGGCGGCGGCGTGATGCCGATCGGCGCGACGGTGGCGACGGAAGAGGTCTTCTCGGTGCTGTTCGACAACCCGTTCCTGCACACCACGACCTTCGGCGGCAACCCGCTGGCCTGTGCGGCGGCGCTGGCGACCATCAACGTGCTGTTGACGCAAAACCTGCCGGCGCAGGCGGCGCAGAAAGGCGATATGCTGCTGGACGGTTTCCGCCTGCTGGCGCAGGAGTATCCGGACCTGGTGAATGAAGTACGCGGGAAAGGCATGCTGATGGCCATCGAGTTTGTCGATAACGAGATTGGCTACGACTTTGCCAGCGAGATGTTCAGACAGCGGGTGCTGGTCGCCGGGACGTTAAATAACGCCAAGACGATCCGCGTTGAACCGCCGCTGACCCTCACCCTTGAGCAGTGCGAGCAGGTGCTGAAGGCGGCGCGTAAGGCGCTGGCGGCCCTGCGCGTCTCGGTTGAAGAGGCGTAATAAACTGCCCCTCCCCCCGGTCCTCTCCCAATGGAAGAGGACCGGGATTATCTTCTGCTCTGGATTTCCCTCACAACTGCGGTAGCAGGCCGATAAAGCTGCGCTTCTGCCGCGGCTGCGACATCATCTCTTCCAGCTTTTCGACGCAGGCTAAATAGTGCGGGGTCTTCTTATGCGCCAGCACCGCCTCATCGTCTTTATAGGCTTCGTAGATAAAAAAGCGGGTCTTTACCTCCGGATCCTGCAGAACATCAAAGCGCAGGTTGCCCGGCTCCCGCAACGCGCCTTCGTGGTTGGCGCGGAACACCTCGAGAAACTCATCCACCCGCTCGGGTTTGATATTGATCTCCACCAGCGTCACATTCATTTCCGCTCTCCCTGTTTCTCTTCCTGCCAGAACTGGTACGCTTCGCGCGCGTTCAGATTCTCATGCACCACCTTTTTCACCGCCTTCAGCATTGCGCGCGGGGCGCTGGACTGGAAGATATTGCGCCCCATATCCACCCCGGACGCCCCCTGGTCGATCGCCCGCCAGCACATCTCCAGCGCCTCATGCTCCGGCAGCTTTTTCCCCCCGGCGATGACGATCGGCACCGGGCAGCTGGCGGTCACTTTTTCAAAGCCTTCCTCAACGAAATAGGTCTTCACAAACTGCGCCCCCATTTCGGCGGCAATCCGGCTGGCCAGCGAGAAGTAGCGCGCATCGCGGGTCATCTCTTTGCCGACGCCGGTCACCGCCAGTACCGGCATACCGTAGCGGTTGCCGGCGTCCACCAGTTTGATGATGTTATTGATCGACTGATGTTCGTATTGGCTGCCGATATAGACCTGCGCCGCCACTGCGCAGACGTTCAGGCGCAGCGCATCTTCCATCGCCACCGCCACGCATTCGTTGGAAAGTTCGCTGAGGATCGAGTTGCCGCCGGAGGCGCGCAGCACCACCGGTTTGTTGGTCGCGGCCGGCACCTGACTGCGCAGTACGCCGCGGGTGCACATCAGCACGTCGGTTTCCTCGAACAGCGGCGCTATCGACAGATCGATGCGCTCCAGCCCGGTGGTGGGTCCCTGGAAGTAACCGTGATCGAAGGCCAGCATGACCGTGCGGTTGCTGTGCGGATTAAAAATGCGCGCCAGCCGCGACTGCATGCCCCAGTCCAGCGAGCCGCAGCCTTTCAGGGTATACAGCGTGTTCTGCTGCGGGCGGTCGAGGCCGAAGTCCTTGCCCTCTTTGATATCGTCTAAATCAGCCATCTCATCCTCCGTCAGAAGTCGTAGTTATTGATGTTCTCTTTGCTGAACACCACGCGCTCCGGCAGCAGCACGATACCGTTGCCCTTCGCCTCATACTGGTAGCCCTGCACGCTGTTCGGTTCGACCTTCAGCGAGCCGATATCTTTCACCTCAACGCTGTCGCCGACGTTAAGATCGCCCTTTTTCAGCAGACGATCGGCGACGTTAACCGCAATTTTGCCCTGCTGAACCACATCCCACAGGCCAAAGGCTTTCACCGTGCCGCGCTCCACGTACGGGCGCATCACGTTGGGGGTACTAAAGCCGACGATCGCCACGCCCTGGCGCTTGAGGTTTTCCGCCGCCTGCGCCGCCGCCGGCAGGGCATTGGCATCCGGCGCGATAATGGCGTCAAGATCCGGATACGCTTTTAAGATCCCCTCGGCGGTTTGCAACGATTTGGTGGCATCGTTATAGCCGAACTGGGTGGTGACGATTTGCCACTGCGGATGTTCTTTTTCGATTTTGGCTTTGGCTTCCTTCACCCACTGGTTCTGGTCGGTCACCGTCGGGCTGGAGTAGAAAAACGCCACTTTGGCAGCGGGCCTGGTCACCTGCTTTTCCGCCATCTCCACCAGCAGGCCGCCGAGCTGCTGCGGGGTGCCCTGATTGATATAGATGCTGCGGCACTCCGGTTTGGTATCGGAATCCCAGGTCAGGACCTTCACCCCGCGCTGCATCGCCCGCTTCAGCGCCGGACACAGGCCGTCCGGCGAGACGGCGGAGACGATAATCGCGTTGTAGCCCTGGTTGACGAAGTTGTTGATCAGCTGCACCTGGCCGGAAACGCTGGGCTCGGTGGGGCCGTCATAGGTGACATCCACGCCCAGCGCTTTCCCCGCCTCTTTCGCGCCGTTGCCGCCGCTGGTAAAGAAGCCCACGCCGACCAGCTTAGGTATAAAGGCGATGCGGTCCGCCGCCTGGGCGGTTGCCACGCTTAACGCCAGCGCCAGGACGCTCGTCTGGAGGATTCGTTTGGTTTTCATCGTATGTTTATGCTCCGATTGTTTTACGCGAGAAAAGACACCGCCAGGTCGCGCGCACCCATTCACGGTGCAGGCTCAGCGAACGCCCCATCACCACCACCACCAACAGCGCCCCTGACAGCGCGCTCGACACCTGGTTGGGGATGCCGACCATCTGTAAACCCTGTTGCAGATACCCCACCAGCAATGCCGCCAGCGCGGTACCCAGTATCGATCCCGAGCCGCCGTAAATATTGGCCCCGCCGAGCACCGCCGCGGTCAGCGCCGGCATCAGCAGGTCACGGCCTAAATCCGAACGCGCCGAGCCAAAATAGGAGACCATCACCAGCGCCGCCACTGCCGACGCCACGCCCACCAGGCCATACAGCACATACGGGATGCCGTTGACCGACAGCGCGGCATAGCGGGCGGCGCGCGGGTTTTGCCCGAGTAAAAAAAGATGGCGGCCAAAGCGCCCGCGATGGGCCAGCAGCCAGAAGAGAAAGGTGATGACCGCGAACAGCACCAGCGGCAGCGGCAGCCCGCCCAGGGTTAAATTGGCGAAGGCGGTGAAGCTGTCGGGAAAGCCGCCGATCCCTTCATAGCCGGTGGCGCCGGCCATGCCGGAAAGCAGCAGCGCGCCGCCGCCGTACAGATACAGCGTCCCGAGGGTGATCACCAGCGGGCTGATGCCGGTGTAGTGGATCAGCGCGGCGTTGATTAACCCGCACAGCAGCCCCAGCAGCAACGTCAGCGACACCGCCAGCCACAGCGGCCAGCCCGCCTGGGTCATCACCCCGAGGGCGATGGCGCACAGGCCGATGGTCGAGCCCAGCGAAATATCGATCCCGCCGCTGATGATCACCAGCGTCAGCGGCAGCGCGACGATGCCGATGCAGATAAAGTCGCTGGTGCTAAAGAGCAGCATATTGAGATCCAGCATGCGCGGATTCAGCGCGCCGAACAGCAGGATTTCCACGACTAACAACGCCAGCAGCGCGCTTTCCCAGTTAAGCTTCAGCTTCATTTACGCCACCTCTTTGCTTTTGCGTTCGGGAAAGCGGGCAACCTGTTTGCCCCCTTTGTTGCCGGGCTGGAAACGGCTGTACTTCAGCGCCCGCTGATGGCGGGTCAGCGCCTGGCGCAAGCGGCCATCAAGGACCAGCACCCCGAGCAGTACCAGGCCGGCGATAAAGTCATTCCACCAGGCGGGAAGGCGGAACAGCACCAGCACGGTGTCGATTTGGGTGAGGAAGAAGGCGCCGAGAAACGCGCCGAGCAGGGTGCCGGTACCGCCGAGCAGCGAAATCCCGCCCAGCACGCAGGCGGCGATGGCTTTCATCTCCAGGCCGCTGCCGGTCTGATTGGGCACAAAGCCAATCTGCGCGGCGAAGACGATCCCGGCGCAGGCCGCCAGCATACCGTTGAGGGTAAAGGCCAGCATCCGCGTGCGGTTGACCGCCACGCCCAGCTGGCGGGCAGCGGCGAGGTTATCGCCAACGGCATAGAAATCACGCCCAGAGGCGGTGCGCGACAGCAGCCATGCTCCCGCCAGCAGCAGCGCCAGCACCAGCCAGCCCAGCGGCGAGACGCCGATAAACAGCGGCTCCGAGAGCGATTTCAGGCTATCGGGCAAGCCTTCGATCCATTTCCCGCCGGTCCACAGCAACATCACCCCGCGATACAACCCCAGCGTGCCGAGGGTGGCGACGATCGCCGGAATGCGCAGCCCCACCACCAGCAGGCCGTTAAAAGCCCCGGCCAGCGCGCCAATCGCCAGCGCGAAGGCGATCGCCGTCGCCAGCCCGTAGCCGTTGTTCAGCGCCACCCCAACGGCGATGGCGCTCAGGCCAACGGTGGAGCCCACCGACACGTCGATATTGCGGGTCAGCATCACCAGCGTTGCCCCCAGCGCCAGCAGGCACAGGATTTGCGAGCTGGCGAAAATCATCGCCAGCGTCTGCAGGCTGAAATAGGCCGGATTGAGCGCCACCAGCACGGCAAACAGCGCCACGATGGCGAAGAAGGCGCTCAGTTCGCGATTCTTGAGTAACGTTTTCATGCCTGCCCTCCAAAGGCCAGGGTCATCATGCGATCGACGGTCACCGCCTGCCGCGCCAGTTCGCCGCTGCAGCGGCCCTGATGCATCACTAACACCCGGTCGACCAGGCCAACGAACTCATCCAGATCGCTGGAGATCATCAGCACCGCCACATTTTGCGCGGCAACGCTTTTCAGCAACTGATAGATATCGGCGCGGGCGGAGACATCCACGCCGCGCGTCGGTTCATCAACAATCAACAGCAGCGGGTTAGCCTCCAGACAGCGCGCCAGCAGCACCTTCTGCTGGTTGCCGCCGGAGAGGGTACGCACCGGCTGATCGCCATCGGCCAGCTTGATCCCCAGCGCCCGGTGATAGCGTTCGACCACCGCCGCCTCCCGTTTCCCCTGCTGCCACCACGACGGCTGATTGAACATCACCGTGTTCCAGCGCACCGGCGCATCGAGAAACAGCCCGGAGACCTGGCGGTCTTCGGGCAGATAGACCAGCCCGCTGGCCAGCCTGGCGCGGGTGCTCTCCTGACTAATCTCGCGGTTCTCCAGCCAGATCCGCCCGGCGCGCGGCGGACGCAGGCCGTATAAGGTTTCGGCAAATTCGGTGCGCCCGGATCCCACCAGCCCGGCGAGGCCGACGATCTCCCCGGCGCGGATCTCCAGACTGAGATCGATAAAACCTTCGCCGGTGAGATCCTCCACCCGCAAAACGGGAAAATCCTGCGCCTGGGTGCGGCGGTTGCCCGGCAGCGCCAGCCACAGCTTTTGCGTGTCGCTCAGCGCATGGTCGCGGCTGGCCGGCGTCATGGCGCTGATAAGCTGTTGGTCGCCGTAGCCCGCCGTTTCGCCGCTGAGCACTACCGCCCCATCGCGCATCACCGACACATGGCTGGCAAGCTGGCGGATTTCCGGCAGTTTGTGCGAGATAAAGACGATCCCCACGCCGAGCCCCTGCAATGCCCGGATCTGCTGAAACAGCCTTTCCGTTTCGCCCGGCGTTAAAGAGGCGGTGGGTTCATCAAGGATCAGGATCCGCGCCTCGCGCATCAGGCCGCGCAGGATCTCGACCATCTGTTGATCGGCTACCTCAAGCGTGCTGGCGCTGGCGTCCAGGTTGATCTGGCAGTTCAGCTGCTGCAGTTTTTCCTGCAGCCGCGCGGCGGTATCCGCCCGCTTCGGCAGACGAAAAAGAATGTTCTCGCGCACGCTGAGGTTGGGAAACAGCATCGGCTCCTGCGGCACCAGATAGATGCCCAGCTGGTGGGCCAGCGCCGGGTTAAGGCGCGCAAACGCGCGTTCGCCGATCGTCAGTTCACCGCTATCCGGGGTTTCGACGCCGGCGATGATCTTCATCAGCGTCGATTTACCCGCGCCGTTGCCCCCCATCAGCGCATGCACCTGGCCCGCGCATAGCGTAAAGTCGATGCCCTTCAGCACGGCAACGCCGGAGAACTGTTTGCGGATCTGGCGAGCTTCAAGCAGTGGCTTCATCGTCGCGCCTCGTTTGAACAAATGATTTTTAAATTTAATAATGTTCAAAAGCGTAGACGGTGAACTATATTTACAACCGTGCGAAGATCACAGTTTGGCGCTTTAGATCGTCCGGAAAAAAGGGGCCAGAGAGGAAAGATCCGTTTTGCCAGTCGGCTCACACTTTCCGGCCGCGCAATAGCGAACATATGATCTAAATTTTTATAAGAGTTCAATTTATGAGCGAAAAACGCATTACGGAAGACCATCGCTACGCCGGGCTGGCGTTAGCCGAGGAAGAGCTGGTGGCGCGGGTGGCGTGGTGTTACTACCACGACGGCCTGACGCAAAACGACATCGGCGAGCGTTTGGGGCTGCCGCGGCTGAAGATTTCCCGCCTGCTGGAGAAGGGTCGCCAGTCCGGGGTGATCCGCGTGCAGATCAACTCGCGCTATGAAGGCTGTCTGGCGCTGGAAAGCGAACTCCAGCAGCGCTTTGGCCTCAAGATTGCTCGCGTGCTGCCGGCGCTCAACACCCCGCCGATGAATACCCGGCTGGGGATCGGCGCGGCGCAGTCGCTGATGGGGATTCTGCAACCGGGACAGCTGCTGGCGGTCGGCTTCGGCGAAGCCACCATGAGCTGCCTGCAGCATCTCAGCGGCTTTATCGGCTCGCAGCAGGTGCGGCTGGTGACCCTCTCCGGCGGCGTCGGCCCCTATATGACCGGCATCGGTCAGCTGGATGCCGCCTGCAGTGTGAGCATTATTCCGGCGCCGCTGCGGGTCTCGTCGGCGGAGGTCGCCGAAATCCTGCGCCGCGAATCCAGCGTGCGCGATGTGATGCTGGCGGCGACGGCGGCGGACGCGGCGGTGGTTGGCATTGGCGCTATCGATCAGCGGCGCGACGCGACCATTCTGCGCTCCGGCTATATCAGCGAGGGCGAACAGCTGATGTACGCCCGCAAAGGGGCGGTCGGCGACATTTTAGGTTATTTCCTGCAGGCCGACGGCCGGCCGGTAGAGGGGCTGGAGATCCATCGGGAACTGCTCGGCGTGACCCTGGATGAGCTGGCGCAGCTGCCGACCATCGTCGGCGTCGCCGGGGGAGAACAAAAAGCGCAGGCGATTCATGCCGCTCTGATTGGCAAGCGGATTAATGGCCTGGTAACGGAAGAGACAACAGCACGCGCGGTGCTCGCGCTGGCCTCCTGAAGGCCCGGCGCCGCGCGACAACAGCGAGGCGCATGTCATGAGTTACCTGTTAGCGTTAGATGCCGGGACCGGCAGCATTCGGGCGGTCATTTTCGATCTCAATGGCCGCCAGCTGGCGGTGGGCCAGGCCGAATGGAAACACCTGAGCGTCGATAACGTCCCCGGCTCGATGGAGTTCGACCTTACCACCAACTGGCAGCTGGCCTGCCAGTGCATTCGCCAGGCGCTCGACGCCGCCCGGCTCTCTCCCGCCGATATTCAGTCCGTCGCCTGCTGTTCGATGCGCGAAGGGATCGTCCTCTATGACCGCAACGGCGAGGCCATCTGGGCCTGCGCCAACGTTGATGCCCGCGCCAGCCGCGAAGTCGCGGAGCTTAAAGAGATCCACGACTATCGTTTTGAATCCGAGGTGTACGAGGTCTCCGGGCAAACGCTGGCGCTCAGCGCGATGCCGCGCCTGCTGTGGCTGGCGCACCATCGACCCGATATCTACCGCAAGGCGGCGACCATCACCATGATCAGCGACTGGCTGGCGGCGAAGCTTTCCGGCGAGCTGGCGGTCGACCCGTCAAACGCGGGCACCACCGGCATGCTCGATCTGTTCAGCCGCGACTGGCGTCCGGCGCTGCTGGATATGGCCGGGCTACGCGCCGATATGCTGTCGCCGGTGAAAGAGACCGGCACGCTGCTGGGCGCCGTCACCGAAGCGGCAGCCCAGCAGAGCGGCCTGCGCGCCGGGACGCCGGTGGTGATGGGCGGCGGCGACGTGCAGCTCGGCTGCCTGGGGCTCGGGGTGGTGCGCGCCGGACAAAGCGCAGTGCTCGGCGGCACCTTCTGGCAGCAGGTGGTGAATCTGCCGCAGGTGCGCACCGACCCGCAGATGAATATTCGCGTTAACCCTCACGTCATTCCCGGCATGGCGCAGGCGGAGTCCATCAGCTTTTTTACCGGCCTGACCATGCGCTGGTTCCGCGACGCCTTCTGCGCTGAAGAAAAGCTGATTGCCGAGCGCCTCGGCGTCGATGCCTATTCGCTGCTGGAGGAGATGGCCAGCCGCGTACCCGCCGGTTCCCACGGCGTGATGCCTATTTTTTCCGACGCCATGCACTTTAAGCAGTGGTACCACGCCGCGCCGTCGTTTATTAACCTCTCCATCGATCCGGAGAAGTGCAATAAAGCCACTCTGTTCCGCGCCCTGGAGGAGAACGCGGCGATTGTCTCCGCCTGCAACCTGGCGCAGATATCGCAGTTTTCCGGGGTGACTTTCGATAGCCTGGTGTTTGCCGGCGGCGGCTCGAAGGGAGCGCTGTGGAGCCAGATCCTCAGCGACGTCACCGGCCTGCCGGTGCGGGTGCCGGTGGTCCGCGAAGCCACCGCCCTCGGCTGCGCCATCGCCGCCGGCGCTGGCGCCGGGCTGTACGGCGACATGGCCAGCGCCGGAGAAAAGTTAGTGAGCTGGCACCGCGAGTTCACCCCTAATCCGCAGCATCGCGAGCTGTATCAGGAGATGATGAGTAAATGGCAGTCGGTCTATGCCGATCAGCTTGGTCTTGTCGATAGCGGGCTGACAACGTCGATGTGGCAGGCGCCGGGCCTCGAACGCCGCCAGCGCGCTGTGTCTTCCCCCTCACCCTAATCCTCTCCCGGCGGGAGAGGGAACCGTTCAGCGCGAAGCCTGATTTTCAGTGCCCGCTTGCCCCTCTCCCTTTGGGAGAGAGGCAACGCTTCGCCGTTCTTTGAATCCCATCACAATCACCGCACTCCCCTTTTCCCTTTTTCTTCACGACGGCTAAATTAGTAACTCATCCGACCACATAACAATAATTTTACATTGGAAGCCATTATGAGCCGCTATCCGTCGCTTTTCGCCCCGCTTGAGCTGGGCTTCACTACCCTCAAAAACCGCGTGTTGATGGGCTCCATGCATACCGGTCTGGAAGAACTGCCCGACGGCGCGCAACGGTTAGCGGCCTTTTACGCCGAGCGCGCGCGGCACGGCGTGGCGCTGATCGTCACCGGCGGCATCGCGCCCGCCCCGTCCGGGGTGACCATGGCCGGCGGCGCGGTACTCAACGATGTCAGCCATCTGGCGCATCATCGCCAGATCACCGACGCGGTACATCAGGAAGGCGGTAAAATCGCCCTGCAGATCCTGCACACCGGGCGCTACAGCTACCAGCCCGCGCTGGTCGCCCCCTCTTCTCTGCAGGCGCCGATTAACCGGTTCACCCCTCATGAGCTGAGCCACGATGAGATCCTCACGCTGATCGATGATTTTGCCCACTGCGCCCAGCTGGCGCGGGAAGCAGGCTATGACGGCGTGGAGGTGATGGGCTCTGAGGGCTATCTGATTAACGAATTCCTCGCCGCGCGCACTAACCAGCGCAACGATCAATGGGGCGGCGATTACGCGCGCCGGATGCGTTTCGCCGTTGAAGTAGTCAAGGCCGTGCGCCAGCGCGCCGGTCACGATTTCATTATCATCTACCGTCTGTCGATGCTCGATCTGGTTAACGACGGCAGCACGCTGGCGGAAGTCACCGCGCTGGCCAAAGCCATCGAGGCGGCGGGGGCGACGATCATCAACACCGGCATCGGCTGGCACGAAGCGCGCATTCCGACCATCGCCACTCCGGTACCGCGCGGCGCCTTTAGCTGGGTCACCCGCAAACTGAAGGGCGCGGTGTCGATCCCGCTGATCACCACCAACCGCATCAACGATCCGCAGGTCGCGGAGGCGATCCTCGCCCGCGGCGATGCCGACATGGTCTCAATGGCCCGCCCGTTCCTTGCCGATGCCGAATTTATGTCGAAAGCGCAGAGCGATCGCGCCGATGAGATCAACACCTGCATCGGCTGCAACCAGGCGTGTCTCGATCGGATCTTCGTCGGCAAAGTCACCTCCTGTCTGGTCAACCCGCGCGCCTGCCATGAAACCTTGATGCCGGTCCTGCCTGCCAACGCCCCTAAGCGGCTGGCGGTGGTCGGCGCCGGGCCTGCCGGTCTGGCCTTCGCGGTTAACGCCGCCGCCCGCGGTCATCACGTCACGTTGTTCGATGCCCTCCCGGAGATCGGCGGCCAGTTTAATATCGCCAAACAGATCCCCGGCAAAGAGGAGTTTCATGAAACCCTGCGCTACTACCGTAGAATGCTCGATCTTAACGGCGTCGATCTACGTCTGAACACCCGCGTCACGGCAGACGATCTGCTGGCGTTCGATGAGACGATCCTCGCCACCGGCATTGCCCCGCGCCTGCCGGCGATCGTCGGGATCGATCATCCCAAGGTGCTCAGCTACCTGGATGTCTTACGCGATAAAGCGCCGGTTGGCACGAAGGTGGCGATTATCGGCTGCGGCGGCATCGGCTTCGACACCGCGATGTATTTAAGCCAGTCGGGGGGGGCCACCAGCCAGGATATCGGCGAGTTCTGTCGCGAATGGGGTATCGATACCAGCCTGCGGACGGCGGGCGGGCTGCGTTCTGAAGGCCCGCAGCTGAGTCAAAGCCCGCGACAGATTGTGATGCTGCAGCGCAAGGCGAGCAAACCGGGCGACGGGCTCGGCAAAACCACCGGCTGGATCCACCGCGCCACGCTGCTGGCGCGCGGCGTGAAAATGATCCCGGCGGTCAGCTATGAGAAGATCGATGATGAGGGATTACACGTGACGATCGGCGGCGAGCGCCAGCTGCTGGCGGTGGATCATGTCGTGATCTGCGCCGGTCAGGAGCCGCGCCGTGAACTGGCGGATCCGCTGCGCGCGGCGGGAAAAACGGTGCATTTGATCGGCGGCTGCGACGTGGCGGCGGAGCTGGATGCGCGCCGGGCGATTGCCCAGGGCACGAAGCTGGCGCTGGCGATTTAGCCGTGTCCCGGGGGGCGGCGCGATGCGCCTTCCCCGGGCTACCACGATAATCCCGAACGGTAGCCCGGCTAAGGCGACAGCCGCAAGCCGGGGAAATAGCCACACGGATCAGCGCTGTTTACGCACCTTCGTTGCTTTCAAAATGACAAACTTATTGTTCGTCGCAATCGTCGTGCAGTTACCAAAAGCGCGCTTCAGCTTACGGAAGTAGTCGAGATGACGGTTGCCGACGACGTACAGCTCGCCGCCGTATTTCAGGCTGCGGCGGGCGTCGTTAAACATCTGCCATGCGATATGGTCGGTAATGGCGTGCTGCTGGTGGAACGGCGGATTGCACAGGATCGCCGTAAAGCGGTCCGGCTCAATGCCGGAGAGCGAGTTGTTGACCATAAATTCACAACGGTCAATATCGTCCGGCAGGTTGTGCTCAACGTTCAACCGGCTGGAAGCCACCGCCATGTGCGACTCATCGGTGAACATCACGCGGGCATGGGGGTTCTGCGCCAGCGCCTGCAGGCCTATCACTCCGTTGCCGCAGCCGAGATCGGCGATCTCGCCTTCTAAATCAGACGGTAAATGCTGCAGGAAGAAGCGCGCGCCGATATCCAGACCGCTGCGGGCAAAGACGTTGGCATGGTTGTGGATGGTCCACGGCGTGCCGTCCAGCTTCCAGCTGTAGGTTTGCGGCGCATCGGCAAGCTCAGGGGCGGTGAAAACGCAGTGGATCAGACGCGCTTTTTTCCACGCCAGCGAGGTGGTGGTGGTGCCGAGGATCTTTTCAAACAGCGCCAGCGTCGAGTTATGCACATCGCGCGCTTTCGCCGCGGCGATAATGCGGGTTTCCGGCGTCACCACTGCGCGCAGGGCGCGCAGCTGCTGTTCCAGCAGCGCCAGCTGCTTTGGCACCTTAATCAGCACCAGCGCCGGCGCGGCCGGCAGCGGGCTCAGGCTATCCTGAAAACGCACACTCTCTTCATCAATGCCGTTCATCCGCAGGTTGTGGCGGGTCGCCAGCTCGGAGATAAAGGAGTCGTTGATGCTCACCGGGTTGCGTTCCGCCAGCGCGCAGGCGAGCGCGCCGAAGCCGTCGTTGAAGATGAGCGTCAGGCCGTCGACGTCATTCACCTGTTGCAGCAGATATTCATCCGCCGCTTCCCACGCCTGAAGCGCTTCTTCTTCAGCGTTAGGTGGGAACCGCTCTAATGTGAATAACTCACCGTTTAACTCTGCCTGGCTCATCGCCTCTCCGCCTCCGGAATAGTAAAACCCGCGAGTTTATACGCAAATCCTGTCCAGTTGAAGAGAGATCGCTGATCATCGCCGCTCAGCGTAGATCGCCCTCGTCATCGGCTCGCAGCAGCGTTATCGAGGCGCGGGCGCCGGGCATCAGCTGCTGCAGATAGCCTACCAGCCGCTCTCCCGCCTCATGCAGGGCCGACAACGGCATCGCCGGCAGGCTTTCGAGAATAAACCACATCGTCTGCGCGCCGCTGTCCAGCCGGGTGCGTACGCCCTGCCGCCAGTTCCAGCGTCGGCAGGTTACGCCTATATCATCCCGCCAGATGACTTCGCCCGGCTCCGGATATTCCACCACCGGCTCTGCCGATTTTAGCGTATCGAATGGCTCATCGCCGCGGGCAATGGCCAGCCGCGGTTCGCCACGGTAGGCGGCCAGATTTTCCCCACCGACCGGGATGGCATAGCGAATGCTGATCGCGTTGTAGATATCCACCACCGGATCGATGGCCGGCAGGCTCCCCTCCTTCAGCACCCGCTTGCGCAGCGCCTGCGCCGAACAGGGGGTACGTTTCGCCTTCGCGCCGAAGGCGCTGAACGCTTCATCCCATGCCGCCAGGTGCGCTTGCGCCCAGGGCACATCATCCTGCTGCACCGCCAGGCAGGCCTCGGCCAGCGCCTGTTCCGCGACGGCGGGATTGGCCACCGGCGCGCTCTCCACCACAATACTTAATGCCCGAAAGCCCGGCGCCAGGCGGCTGACCGCAGATTCGATTGACGGCGTTACGCTACGCATTCGATAATCCTGTAATGACCAATTTGTTTCATCATAGTGACCAATGAACGTAAAAGTCAATATAACGACCGATTCAGGATCTGATGTCGACCAGGTAAGTCGCGCCGTCGCCACGCGGCTGAAGGCCTACCGTAAAGCGAAAAAAATGTCGCTGGACGAGCTGTCGCGCCGGGCCAGCATCAGCAAAGGCATGCTGGTCGAGATGGAAAAAGAGGCCGCCAACCCCAGCATTGCGATCCTCTGCAAACTCGCCGCCGCGCTGGGCGTCTCGGTGGCGGATATTGTCAATGTGGCTAGCGAACCCGCGTTGCATATTATTCCCGCCGAGCAGATCCCCACCCTCTGGCAAGGCCCGCTGGGGGGCAGCGCCAGGCTCCTCGCCGGCACCGCCGGGCCGAATATGATAGAGCTGTGGCGCTGGGAGATGCAGCCCGGCGAAGCCTTTACCTCGCCCGGCCATCCGGCGACGACCTTCGAGCTGCTGCACGTGGAAGCCGGCGCGCTGACGCTGACGCTTGGCGAGACCTGCCGCACGGTGGCGGCCGGGGAATCCGCGGTGGCCCGTACCGAAACAGAGCACGGGTACCGGAATGCGGGGCCCGCGCCGCTGGTCTTTACCATGACCGTGGCTGAACTGCCCTCCTGACAGACATAATGATAAGACGATGACAAAACTCATTTATTTACAGGGCTATCCTGAATCGCTGCTGGCGCAGGTGACCACGTTAATCGAGCAAAACCGCCTTGGAGAGGTGCTGCAAAAGCGCTATCCGCATGGGCACGACGTTAACAGCGATAAAGCGCTATATCAGTACACCCAGGATTTGAAAAACCGCTTTCTGCGCGGCGCGGCGCCGATCAACAAAGTGATGTATGACAGTAAGATCCACGTGCTGAACAATGCGCTCGGCCTGCATACCGCCATTTCCCGCGTTCAGGGCGGCAAGCTGAAAGCCAAAGCGGAGATCCGCGTGGCGACGGTATTTCGCGACGCGCCGGAGGACTTTTTGCGGATGATCGTGGTCCATGAACTGGCGCATCTGAAAGAGAAGGAGCACAACACAGCCTTCTACCAGCTGTGCTGCCATATGGAGCCGCAGTACCATCAGCTGGAGTTCGACACCCGCCTGTGGCTGACGCACCTTTCGTTAAATCGTTCTGCGTAGTCACGCACTGGTTTTGTCATGGGGGCATGATAGAGTGACGACAGGTTCCCTTTAATGGAGTTCGTCACCGTTTATGATACGTTTCGCAGTTGTTGGCACAAACTGGATCACTAAGCAGTTTGTCGATGCCGCCCATGAAACCGGCAAATATAAACTTACCGCCATCTACTCCCGCAGCCTCGAACAGGCGCAAGCCTTCGCCAATGACTATCCGGTCGAGCATCTGTTTACCTCGCTGGAGTCGCTGGCGCAAAGCGACGCCATTGACGCGGTATATATCGCCAGCCCGAACTCCCTGCACTTCCCGCAGACGCGGCTGTTCCTGAGCCACAAAAAGCACGTCATTTGCGAAAAACCGCTGGCGTCGAATCTGCAGGAGGTCGAGGCGGCCATCGCGGTGGCGAAAGCCAACAACGTGGTGCTGTTTGAAGCCTTCAAAACCGCCAGCCTGCCCAACTTTCTGCTGCTGAAGGAAACCCTCGGCAAAGTGGGTAAACTGCGTAAAGCCTTCATTAACTACTGCCAGTACTCTTCGCGCTACCAGCGCTATCTCGACGGCGAAAACCCCAACACCTTTAATCCGGCGTTCTCCAACGGTTCGATTATGGATATCGGCTTCTATTGCCTGGCGTCCGCTGTGGCGCTGTGGGGCGAACCGCGGGCCGTTCATGCCACCGCCAGCCTGCTGGACAGCGGCGTGGACGCCCAGGGCACCGTGTTGCTGAGCTACGGCGACTTCGACGTGACGCTGCATCATTCCAAGGTGAGCGACTCGGCGATCCCCAGTGAAATTCAGGGCGAAGACGGCGTATTAGTGATCGAAAAAATCTCCGAGTGCCAGAAGCTGGCGTTTGTGCCGCGCGGCGGCAAAGCCCAGGACCTGACGCAGCCGCAGCATATCAATACTATGCTGTACGAGGCGGAGACCTTCGCGCGGCTGGTGGAAACAGAGGATGTCGACCATCCGGGCCTGGCAGTGAGCCGTATCACGGCGAAACTGTCGAGCGAAATTCGTCGTCAGACCGGGGTGATCTTCCCGGCCGATACGCAGCCGCTGGCGTAAAAGAGTGTAAAGGCCCGTCTGGCCGCCATTGACGAAAACCGCCCCGTGACATATTTTGTTACGAGCAAAGGGGAGTAACTTCCTTGCCGGCCGATCGTCATTACGATGCGTGTAACACCGCATCCGGTCGCCGGGCAATTACCAAAGCCCATCGCGATGAACTTTGGTTGTTGTAAGTGAGACCTTGCCGGAAGGCGAGGTCTATGCATAAAAGCGCAGCGGCTGCCGTCTTCCGACGTCAGCCGTTTTTGTTTTTATGTAAGGAATATCAAATGAATACTGTCGGCACGCCGTTGCTATGGGGTGGATTCGCTGTCGTCGTCGCGATCATGTTGGCGATCGACCTGCTGCTTCAGGGACGACGCGGTTCGCATAGCATGACCATGAAGCAGGCCGCTGGCTGGTCTATCCTCTGGGTCACACTTTCTCTGTTGTTTAACGCCGCGTTCTGGTGGTATCTGGTGCAAACCCAGGGCCGCGCCGTCGCCGATCCGCAGGCCCTGGCCTTCCTCACCGGCTATCTGATTGAAAAAGCGCTGGCGGTCGATAACGTCTTCGTCTGGCTGATGCTGTTCAGCTACTTCGCCGTGCCGCCTGCTCTGCAGCGCCGGGTGCTGGTGTATGGCGTCCTCGGGGCGATTGTTCTGCGCACCATTATGATCTTCGCCGGCAGCTGGCTTATCTCCCAGTTCGACTGGCTGCTGTACGTCTTCGGCGCCTTCCTGCTGTTTACCGGCGTGAAGATGGCGCTGGCGAAAGAGGACGATTCCGGCATCGGCGACAAACCGCTGGTGCGCTGGATCCGCAGCCATCTGCGAATGACCGATAAAATCGAGAGCGAGCGCTTCTTCACCCGTAAAAACGGGGTGCTGTTCGCCACGCCGCTGCTGCTGGTGTTGATTCTGGTCGAGCTGAGCGATGTGATATTCGCCGTCGACAGTATCCCGGCGATCTTCGCGGTCACCACCGACCCGTTTATCGTGCTGACCTCGAACCTGTTTGCCATTCTCGGCCTGCGCGCCATGTACTTCCTGCTGGCGGGGGTCGCTGAGCGCTTCTCGATGCTCAAATATGGCCTGTCGGTGATCCTGGTGTTTATTGGCGTGAAGATGCTGATCGTCGATTTCTACCATATCCCGGTCGCCATCTCGCTGGGGGTCGTGGGTGGTATCCTGACCGTCACGCTGTTGATTAACGCCTGGGTCAACAAGCAGCACGACAAGCAGCGCAAACTGCCTGAGTAACCTGCCTGGCGCGCCGTCGGCCCCCGCTGGCGGCGCGGTAATCGGCTATAGCAGATCTTCTCGTAACGATAACGCCTGCTCATGTCACAATTATGTTGCTACATAGTTAAAAAATAAGATCCAGATTAAAATCACAGTATTTTGCGCTTCCCGCCCGTCATTCTTTCCGTATACTCGACTATGCAAACATATACTTACATCCTGACATAAACGTAACAAATAATACGTGGCTGGGATGGCTTGCTACATCACTGGAAGGAATGAATTATGACCACACGCACTCCCTCATCAGGGTGGCTTTCCCGCCTGGCACAAGGCAGCCTGGTGAAACAAATTTTAGTCGGCCTGGTACTTGGCGTGCTGCTGGCGCTGGTCTCTAAGCCTGCGGCTATCGCCGTCGGCCTGCTGGGGACCCTGTTCGTCGGCGCGTTAAAGGCGGTAGCGCCGGTGCTGGTATTGATGCTCGTCATGGCCTCGATCGCCAACCATCAGCACGGACAAAAAACCAGTATCCGCCCCATTCTGTTTCTCTATCTGCTGGGCACCTTCAGCGCGGCGCTGACCGCGGTGTTGTTCAGTTTTGTCTTTCCCTCGACCCTGCACTTAACCACCGCCGCCGACAGCATCACGCCGCCGTCGGGGATTGTTGAGGTGCTGCGCGGCCTGCTAATGAGCATGGTGTCCAACCCGATCGACGCCCTGCTGAACGCCAACTATATCGGTATTCTGGTGTGGGCGGTGGGCCTTGGCTTCGCCCTGCGTCACGGTAACGACACCACTAAAAACCTGATCAACGATGTCTCCCACGCGGTGACCTTTATCGTTAAAGTGGTGATCCGCTTTGCGCCGCTGGGGATCTTCGGTCTGGTCTCTTCCACCCTGGCGACCACCGGTTTTGAAACCCTGTGGGGTTACGCCCAGCTGCTGCTGGTGCTGGTGGGCTGTATGCTGCTGGTGGCGCTGGTGATTAATCCGCTGCTGGTGTTCTGGAAGCTCCGCCGCAACCCCTATCCGCTGGTGCTGACCTGCCTGCGCGAAAGCGGCGTCTACGCGTTTTTCACCCGCAGCTCCGCCGCTAATATTCCGGTGAATATGGCGCTGTGTGAGAAGCTGAACCTGGATCGCGATACCTATTCGGTCTCCATTCCGCTGGGGGCAACCATCAATATGGCGGGCGCGGCAATCACGATCACCGTGCTGACGCTGGCGGCGGTCCATACGCTGAATATTCCGGTGGATCTGCCGACGGCGCTGTTGCTAAGCGTGGTCGCTTCGCTGTGCGCCTGCGGCGCCTCCGGCGTGGCGGGCGGTTCGCTGCTGCTGATCCCGCTGGCCTGTAATATGTTTGGTATTCCGAACGATGTGGCGATGCAGGTGGTTGCCGTCGGCTTTATTATCGGCGTGCTGCAGGATTCTTGCGAAACCGCGCTGAACTCCTCCACCGACGCCCTGTTTACCGCCGCCGCCTGCATGGCGGAAGACGACCAGCTGGCGAAAAACGCCCTGCGTAGCTAATGCCTTTCCCCTCCGCTACCGCGCGGAGGGGCTCTCTTCCTGCACCGCGTTTTCAACCCTGAACGGATCGATACCCCGCTTTTGCATCCGGCGGAAGCGAATAATATTCAGGCCGTTGACGATCAGGAAGCTGCCTTCAATCAGCGTCCCGCCGATGGAACCCAGCCACAGGTTATGCGTCACCCAGCAGGCGGTGGAGCACCACATCACGCAGCGGACGGTCAGCCCTTTACAGCGAAACAGCGCCCAGGTGCTGGCGACAGTGCCAATAATCGGCAGCAACTCCATAGCATGCTGCAGCTTGCCAAGGCCGAGGATCAGCGTCAGCAGGATAAAGAGCGTCATCACCCACAGGCTGCGGGTGCGCAGGGAAATAACCGTGCGGAGCGCATTAAGCCCGGCGCTCATCCCGGCAGGCGCGGCGCCCATCAGGAAGAAATGGACGCCGATAACGGCGCTATAGACCGCCAGCTGAAGCCTGAAGCGACGTTCGTCGCGGTTGATAAAGGTGGTAATGCCGATAAGAAAGGCGATGACGCCGACCCCCTGGGCCAGCCAATATGCGGTCATGAAAGCTCCCTGAGAGAAAAAAACAAACGGCGCTTCACAGGCTGAAACGCCGCTGTTGCTTACCCGATGACGCTGCGCTATCAGGCCAATGCGCGATCAACGCCGCCCGGGCGCCAATATGAATGCGCCTTTACAGGGTAACACCGCTTTTAAAGATGGCCAGCTCGCGGAAGTCATTCTGCTCATTACAGGTCGGTTTGCCGTTGGCGAATGCCACAATGGTGTCCACGAACTCCTCCAGCAGCTGCGGCATCGCTTTGCCGTGGATCAGCTGTCCGGCATCGAAGTCGATCCAGTGCTTTTTCTTTGCCGCCAGCTCGCTGTTGGTGGCGATCTTCACCGTCGGCACAAAGCCGCCGTAAGGCGTGCCGCGGCCGGTGCTGAACAGCACCATATGGCAGCCGGCGCCGGCCAGCGCGCTGGTGGCGACGGCATCATTGCCCGGCGCGCTCAGCAAGTTCAGACCATGTACCTTCAGACGCTCGCCGTAGCGCAGGACATCCACCACCTGGCTGGAGCCCGCTTTCTGGGTACAGCCCAGCGACTTATCTTCGAGGGTGGTGATCCCCCCGGCCTTGTTGCCCGGCGAAGGGTTTTCGTAAATAGGCTGGTCGTGAGCGATAAAGTACTGCTTAAAGTCATTGACCATGGTCACCAGCTTGTCGAAGGTCGCTTCGTCGCGGCAGTGGCTCATCAGCAGCTGTTCGGCGCCGAACATCTCCGGCACTTCGGTCAGCACGGTGGTGCCGCCGTTGGCGATCACATAGTCTGAGAAGCGCCCCAGCATCGGGTTAGCGGTGATGCCGGACAGGCCGTCCGACCCACCGCACTCGAGGCCAAACTTCAGCTCGCTCAGCTTGCCCGGCTGACGTTTATCCTGACGCATCACGTCATACAGCTGGTGGAGATGCGCCACCCCTGCCTCCACTTCATCGTCCTGATGCTGACAAACCATAAAGTGCACGCGCTGCGGATCATACTCGCCCAGCGTTTCGCGAAAAGCATCCACCTGGTTGTTTTCACAGCCAAGGCCCACCACCAGCACCGCTCCAGCGTTCGGATGGCGGACCATATTCTGCAGCATGGTGCGGGTGTTGATGTGGTCGTCCCCGAGCTGTGAGCAACCGTAGGTATGGCTGAAGAGATGCACCCCATCGATATCTTCGGCGCCGTTCGCCTCTTTCAGAAAACGGTTCTGCATCTGACGGGCCATGGCGTTGACGCAGCCGACGGTCGGCAGGATCCATAGCTCATTGCGCACCCCGACGTCGCCATTGGCGCGACGATAAATCTGCACTTCGCGATCCGCTGGCTGCGGCGGTTGGGCAACCTGCTCCGGTTGATAGCGATACGCGTCAAGGTCGCTGAGATTGGTGCGCGTATTGTGCGCATGGACATGCTCGCCCGGCGCGATATCCGCCAGCGCATGGCCAATCGGCAACCCATACTTAACGACGTTTTCCCCTTTCGCGATAGCGCGCAGTGCAAACTTGTGTCCGCGAACGATATCCTGACCGAGGGTGACCGGGTCATTGTCGATCGTCACCACGCTACCGGCCGTCATATCCGCCAGCGCGACCGCGACGTTATCCTGCGAATGGATTTTGATGTATTGCATATCAACCGACCTCTGGTCTTAGTTCAGTTCAATGGCGAAATAGTCACGCGCATTGTTAAAGCAAATGTTTTTCACCATCTCACCCAGCAGCGCGATATCCGCAGGCGCTTCGCCGGCGGCCACCCAACGGCCGATCATCTGGCACAGAATACGACGGAAGTATTCGTGGCGGGTGTAGGAGAGGAAGCTGCGGCTGTCGGTCAGCATCCCGACAAAGCGGCTCAGCAGGCCGAGCTGCGCCAGCTGGGTCATCTGCCGCTCCATGCCGTCTTTCTGATCGTTGAACCACCAGCCGGAGCCGAACTGCATCTTGCCCGGCATCCCTTCGCCCTGGAAGTTACCGATCATGGTGCCCAGCACTTCGTTATCGCGCGGGTTCAGGCAGTAGAGAATGGTTTTCGGCAGCAGGTTCTCTTCGTTCTGCTTGCTCAGCAGCTTAGACAGCTCTTCAGCCATCGGACGATCGTTGATCGAGTCAAAGCCAACGTCCGGGCCTAACAGTTTGAACTGACGCAGGTTGTTATTGCGCAGCGCGCCGATGTGGTACTGCTGCACCCAGCCGCGACGGGCATACTCTGCGCCGAGGAACACCAGCACCGCGGTTTTGAACTGCGCCACTTCGCGTTCGCTGAGGGTTTCGCCAGCCAGGCGACGCGCCAGAATGGCGTCCAGCTCGGCGTCAGTCGCTTCCGCAAACAGCACCACGTCCAGGGCGTGGTCGGAGACTTTGCAACCGTGAGCGGCAAAGTGGTCCAGACGTTTGGTCAGCGCGCTTTGCAGGTCCGCAAAACGGCGAATATCGGTGTCCGACACTTCACCCAGCTTAGCCATATAGTCATTGAAGGTCGCCTGCTCGATGTTGAACGCTTTATCCGGGCGCCAGCTCGGCAACACCTTGATATCAAATGAAGTGTCTTTAGCGACAACCGCATGGTGTTCCAGGGAATCAATCGGATCGTCGGTGGTGCCGACCATCTTCACATTCATCTGCTTCATGATCCCGCGGGCGGAGAAGGCGTCCTGGGCCAGTAACGCATTGCACTGGTCCCAGATCTCATCGGCGGTGGAAGGCGACAGCAGCTTACCTGTAATACCAAATGGGCGACGCAGCTCTAAATGGGTCCAGTGGTATAACGGGTTGCCAATCGTGTGAGGCACGGTGGCTGCCCAGGCGTCAAATTTCTCGCGATCGGAGGCATCACCGGTACACAGACGCTCCGGCACGCCGTTGGTGCGCATTGCGCGCCATTTATAGTGATCGCCTTTCAGCCAGATGTCATACAGATTTTTGAAACGGTAATTTTCGGCAACCTGCTGCGGCGGAAGGTGGCAATGGTAGTCGAAAATAGGCTGATCTTTGGCGTAATCGTGGTACAGGCGGCGGGCAAATTCGCTATCGAGCAGAAAATCTTCGGTCATAAACGGTGTCATTCGTGTGTCCTCTTCGCTCCGGAGCGGGAGCCTTTCAGATGATTGACTACAATGCTGACAAAGTTATCACACCAATTTCCACAGACCGAACTGTTTTTCGTGAGTTAGATCAATAAACGCTGATAAAAAAAACCGCCTGCGCGCGGCAAACATCTCGCCAGAGCGCGCCGTATCTGGCTTTCTTCGCCAATCATAAAGACCACACTAACTTTCCCGCTTTTGTGACAGCACTCAACTTTTAAAGTTGTATGACAAGTTATCTTTCTGCCGTCGCAACATATAAACCGACGGAATGCTTTACCGGTGTTTATGGCATCGGCTTATACGGAATGGATACCGACTTTTTACATAACAACTGATGGTAAGGTTCGGGCCAGAGGGGACCGCCCTCCTGAACCCTCCGTTTCGCTTTCCCGACCGCGTATCGCCGTCAGGAGAGGCCGCACCTGGTGCGGAGAAATTACAGACGATGAGGTTTACATGCGTAAAATTAAAGGGTTACGTTGGTACATGATCGCACTGGTGACGCTGGGCACCGTGCTGGGCTACCTGACCCGTAACACCGTGGCGGCGGCCGCGCCGACGCTGATGGAAGAGTTACACATCTCGACCCAACAGTACTCCTATATCATTGCAGCCTATTCCGCTGCCTATACCGTCATGCAGCCTGTCGCAGGTTATGTCCTTGATATTCTGGGGACTAAAGTCGGCTATGCCTTCTTCGCTATCGCCTGGGCGATATTCTGCGGCTCGACCGCCCTCGCCGGCAGCTGGGGCGGACTGGCGCTGGCCCGCGGCGCGGTGGGCGCGGCGGAAGCGGCGATGATCCCCGCCGGGCTGAAAGCCAGCTCCGAATGGTTCCCGGCAAAAGAGCGCTCTATCGCGGTGGGCTACTTCAACGTAGGTTCCTCTATCGGCGCCATGATCGCGCCGCCGCTGGTGGTGTGGGCGATCGTCATGCACAGCTGGCAGATGGCGTTCATTATCTCCGGGGTTCTGAGCTTCGCCTGGGCCATCGCCTGGCTGATCTTCTACAAACACCCGCGCGACCAGAAGAAATTATCTGACGAAGAACGCGACTACATCATTGGCGGCCAGGAGTCTCAACACCAGACCAATAATGCGAAGAAAATGTCGCCGTGGGAGATCCTGCGCAACCGTCAGTTCTGGGGTATCGCCCTGCCGCGCTTCCTCGCCGAGCCGGCCTGGGGGACCTTTAACGCCTGGATCCCGCTGTTCATGTTTAAGGTTTACGGCTTTAACCTGAAAGAGATCGCGATGTTTGCCTGGATGCCGATGCTGTTCGCCGACCTCGGCTGCATCGTCGGTGGATACCTGCCGCCGCTGTTCCAGCGCTGGTTCGGCGTTAACCTGATCGTGTCGCGTAAAATGGTGGTCACCATGGGCGCCCTGCTGATGATTGGCCCGGGGATGATCGGCCTGTTCACCAGCCCGTACGTGGCGATTGCCCTGCTGTGCATCGGCGGGTTTGCTCACCAGGCGCTGTCCGGGGCGCTGATTACCCTCTCTTCCGACGTCTTTGGCCGTAACGAAGTCGCTACCGCCAACGGTCTGACCGGGATGGCCGCCTGGCTGGCGAGCACCATGTTCGCCCTGGTCGTCGGCGCGCTGGCAGACACCATCGGTTTCAGCCCGCTGTTTGCGGTACTGGCGGTCTTTGACCTGCTGGGCGCGCTGGTCATCTGGACGGTGCTGAAAAACAAACCGGCTGACGATGACACGACGCCGCTTAGCAGCCGCAAACCGGCCACCCAGAGTTAGAGACGCTTATGCTGAGGTGATCGCCTGCCAAGCCGCCTTCTCAGGCGGCTTTTTCATCCCTGCCAGTGGTGGAAATCGCGTAAAAGTGGTATAACAAATCGAATATTGTCGCCATCTTGCGGGAGCGAATATGGAAATCATTGAACCACGCCGTCTTTATCAGCAACTTGCCGCTGAGCTGAAGACGCGCATCGAACAAGGTGTCTACCTTGTAGGGGATAAGCTGCCCGCCGAGCGCTTTATCGCCGATGAAAAAAACGTTAGCCGCACCGTGGTTCGTGAAGCCATTATCATGCTGGAAGTGGAAGGCTATGTCGAAGTCCGTAAAGGGTCGGGCATTCACGTCATCTCCAACCATCCGAAATACCAGCAGGTGGCCGATGAAAGCCTGGAGTTCGCCAACTATGGCCCCTTTGAGCTGCTGCAGGCGCGGCAGCTTATTGAAAGCAATATCGCCGAATTCGCGGCCACTCAGGTGACCAAGCAGGACATCATGAAGCTGATGGAGATTCAGGAGAAAGCGCGCAACGAAAAGTGTTTCCGCGACTCCGAATGGGATCTGCAGTTTCACGTCCAGGTGGCGCTGGCCACGCAGAATAGCGCCCTGGCGGCGATCGTGGAAAAAATGTGGACCCAGCGCGTGCATAACCCGTACTGGAAAAAGCTGCATGAGCATATCGACCTGCGCACCGTCGATAACTGGTGCGACGACCACGATCAGATCCTGAAGGCTCTGCTGCGTAAAGATCCGAACGCCGCCAAACTGGCGATGTGGCAGCATCTGGAAAATACCAAGCAAATGCTGTTTAACGAAACCAGCGACGACTTTGAATTTAATGCCGATCGCTACTTATTTGCCGAAAACCCGGTGGTTCATCTCGATACAGCGGCCAACGGCGCGAAATAAGCCTTTATCTCCCCGGCGCGCGGCCCCTGCGCGCCTGTTCCCCAGACAGGCTGGGGTAAGCAAAACATATATAGTGTCAGCCTGTGTAAATCCTCTCGCCTCCCATCGCCGCAATCAGCAAAATCAACGAGCAACACCTTGCAATTTCTCTGACGGAAAGTCAGGTGATTTGTTACAATTAGATGCATTTTGCCGTTCTGGGAGTAGGTATCGACTTACTTCAATTTTATACAGGGAAGCGTTCAGAGCGCCGAAGCAGCGACCATAATCTCATAAAAATCTTGTCGCCCTACATGCCGCGCGCTCAGACGTGCCGTTAACCGATGTACCAGGAATCGTGAATGGAACTATTAACCCAGTTATTGAATGCCTTGTGGGCTCAGGATTACGAAACGCTCGCGAATCCCTCCATGATTGGCATGCTGTATTTTGTCTTGTTTATGATTTTGTTCCTTGAGAACGGGTTACTGCCTGCCGCGTTTTTGCCGGGGGACAGCCTGCTTGTGCTCGTGGGCGTGCTGATCGCCAAAGGGGCGATGGGCTTTCCGGAAACGTTGCTGCTGCTCACCGCCGCCGCCAGCCTCGGCTGCTGGCTGAGCTACATCCAGGGGCGTTGGCTGGGCAATACGCGGATCGTGCAAAACTGGCTGTCGCATCTGCCCTCTCACTATCATCAGCGCGCGCATCACCTGTTTCATAAACATGGACTCTCCGCGCTGCTGATCGGCCGCTTCATCGCCTTCGTGCGCACGCTGCTGCCGACCATCGCCGGGCTTTCCGGCCTCAATAACGCCCGCTTTCAGTTCTTTAACTGGATGAGCGGCCTGCTGTGGGTGCTCATCCTGACCTCGCTGGGCTATCTGCTGGGTAAAACCCCGGTATTCCTTAAGTATGAAGATCAGCTGATGTCCTGCCTGATGCTCCTGCCGGTTGCGCTGTTGGTCTTCGGACTGGTCGGCTCGCTGGTGGTGCTGTGGAAGAAAAAATACAGAAGCCGGGGCTAATGATGGTCATAAAACGCCCTTCCCTGCGCCAGCTCAGCTGGCTGCTGGGTGGCTCTCTTCTGCTCTGCGCGCTGTTCTGGCTATGGCTGGCGGTGCAGCAGCAAGAGGCCACGCTGGCGATCCGTCCGGTTGGCCAGGGCGTCAGTATGCCGGATGGTTTCTCCGTCTGGCATCACCTCGACGCCAACGGTATCCGCTTCAAGAGCATTACGCCGCAAAAGGATGGCCTGCTGATTAAGTTTGATTCCACCGCCCAGGGCGCGGCGGCGAAAGAGGTTCTCGGCCGCGCTCTGCCTCATGGTTATATTATCGCCTTGCTGGAAGACGATAACTCGCCCACCGCCTGGTTATCCCGCCTGCGCGACGCGCCGCATCGGCTCGGGTAAACGGCCGTCAGACTGCGTTTTCAACGCAGTCTGGTGGTTTCCCGCATTTGTTACTATGCTTAAACCTGCGTGAATCAACGCATTCACGTTTACCAACGGGAACGGGTTTATCCTCCGGGTATCCCCTAAGACAATGGAAGGTACTATCCATGAAACACCGCATCGCTCTGCTTCTGGCCCTGTCTTCACTTAGCGCCAGCGCCATAGCCGCCTCTCCCTGCCAGGAAAAAGAGCAGGATATTCAACGAGAGATCAGCTATGCCGAAAAGCATCACAATCAAAGTCGCATTGATGGGCTAAATACCGCACTACGCCAGGTACGGGAGAACTGCAGCGACAGTAAACTCAAAGCCGATCATCAGCAAAAAATTGCCAAACAGCGGGAAGAGATCGCTGAACGTCAGCGCGATCTGCAGGAAGCCCGGAAGAAAGGCGATGCGGACAAAATCAACAAACGCCAGCATAAACTCAATGAAGCGCAACAGGAGTTGAAAACGCTGGAGTCTCGGGATTACTAATCACTATTAACTTTCGCAATACGGACCACGCTACAGGAGAACGACATGGCTAAAGAGAATGTGACTGACGACCTTCGTGCAGAACTGAAAACGCTGGCGGACACCCTGGAGGAAGTACTGAATTCCTCGGCGGACAAGTCGAAAGAAGAGATGGGTAAACTGCGCAGTAAAGCCGAGAGTGCGCTGAAAGAGAGCCGCGCCCGTCTGGGTGAGACCAGCGAAGCGATTCTGCGTCAAACTCGTGAGACCGCCGCGCGAGCGGATGATTATGTTCGCGAAAATCCGTGGACAGGGGTCGGGATTGGCGCCGCCGTCGGGCTGGTGCTGGGTGTCCTGCTGTCGCGTCGCTGATTATGGCGAATACTCAACACACGCAGGGGCCGGGTCAGCGCGTCTTCTCCATTGGCCAGCGTATCGTTACGCTGCTGGTCGAAATGGTGGAAACACGGCTGCGCCTGGTCGTCGTGGAGCTGGAGGAGGAGAAAGCCAACCTCTTCCAGCTGCTGATCATGACCGGACTGACGCTGCTGTTTGCCGCGTTTGGCCTCATGAGTCTGCTGGTGCTGGTTATCTGGGCCGTTGACGCTCAGTACCGCCTGCACGTCATGATCGCCACCACCGTCGTGCTGCTTCTCGCCGCCGCGATTGTCGGTATCCTTACCTTACGTAAGGCGCGACGCTCCACGCTGCTGCGCCTGACGCGAAGAGAGCTGGAGAACGACCGTGCCCTTCTGGAGGAAGATAAACCATGAATGGCCGACAGGAGCGTGAACGGCAAAAGGCGCAGCTGCTGCGCCAGATCCAGCAGCAACGGCTGGAGCTGAGCGCCTGTCGCCGCCACTGGCTGGAAGCGACTGCGCCCTTAGACCGCGGCTGGCATACGCTGCTCAGTTTACGTTCGTGGCTGATGGTGGGCAGCGGTCTGATGGCCGTGTGGTCCGTCCGACACCCGCATTTTTTAATGCGCTGGACCAAACGCGGACTGGGTTTATGGAGTACCTGGCGGCTGGTCCGCGGGATCCTGCGCCAGTCGGCAGTCCGTTAGCCGCCCGGAGCGCGGGCGCTTTTCCCGGCGCCCCGCTCTGCCACTTCCTCGCCCGATACGCAACGCCGTGCGTAAAAACTTGCCCCCTGGCCGCCATCCGCGGTCAGCCAGCCCTCTGATCCCATGCCATTCCGCCCGGCCAGGCCTTTACCAGCGCCGGTCGTGACCTATCGCGTTGAGGCATTTTTCGCCCCCTCTTACCGATTACTCAGAAACTTTGAACTAGATCTACAGTTTTCCTTGCTAACAATTCCCTCTCCGCCTCGCTACTATCCTCTCCATCGACAGCAACACCGCGTAACTACGCGGGATTGCGCTAAAAAACAAAACCGCCGCCCTTTGGGTTTTCTGGAGTAAGAAATGAAAAAATTAGAAGATGTTGGTGTACTGGTAGCGCGCATTCTGATGCCGATTCTGTTTATCACTGCAGGATGGGGCAAAATCACCGGTTATGCGGGAACCCAGCAGTATATGGAAGCCATGGGCGTACCGGGTGCGCTGCTGCCGCTGACCATTCTCCTTGAATTCGGCGGCGGACTGGCGATTCTGTTCGGTTTCCTGACCCGGACCACCGCGCTGTTCACCGCAGGCTTTACGCTGTTGACCGCGTTCCTGTTCCACAGCAACTTTGCGGAAGGCGTGAACTCCCTGATGTTCATGAAAAACCTGACCATCGCTGGCGGTTACCTGCTGCTGGCCATTACCGGACCGGGCGCCTTCAGTATCGACCGTGTACTGAATAAGAAATGGTAAGCGCACTATACTGAATGAAAAAGCGAGGAGACCACTCCTCGCTTTTGCTATCTGAAGTCTGAAGGAGGAATAAAGATGGGACAATTAGTCGACGGCGTCTGGCAGGATACCTGGTATGACACAAAATCCACCGGTGGGCGTTTTAAGCGTTCCGTTTCCGCCTTCCGTAACTGGCTCACCGCCGATGGCGCGGCCGGACCGAGTGGTGAAGGGGGATTTGCGGCGGAAAAAGATCGCTATCATCTGTACGTCTCTCTCGCCTGCCCGTGGGCGCATCGCACGTTAATTATGCGTAAGCTGAAAGGACTGGAGCCTTTTCTCCCTGTCTCCGTGGTCAATCCGCTGATGCTGGAAAACGGCTGGACTTTTGACGACAGCTTCCCGGAAGCCACCGGTGACACCCTTTATCAGCACGATTTTCTCTATCAGCTGTATCTGCACGCCGACCCGCACTACACCGGTCGCGTCACCGTCCCGGTACTATGGGATAAAAAACAGCAGACCATCGTCAGCAATGAGTCGGCAGAAATCATCCGTATGTTTAATACCGCCTTCGATGGCCTGGGCGCCAGAGCCGGGGATTACTACCCGCCGGCGCTGCGGGAAAAAATCGATGAACTGAACGGCTGGATCTATGACAACGTCAATAACGGCGTGTATAAAGCCGGCTTTGCCACCAGTCAGCAGGCTTACGACGAAGCGGTGGATGCGGTGTTTACCTCGCTGGAGCGGCTGGAGCAGATCCTCGGTCAGCATCGTTACCTGACGGGCAATCAGCTGACGGAAGCGGATATTCGCCTGTGGACGACGCTGGTACGCTTCGACCCGGTGTATGTGACCCATTTTAAATGCGACAAACGACGCATCAGCGATTATCTCAATCTCTACGGCTTCCTGCGCGACATCTACCAGATGCCGGGTATCGCGGAGACGGTGAGCTTTCCGCATATTCGTCACCACTATTACCGCAGCCATAAAACCATTAACCCTACCGGCATCATCTCCATTGGGCCGCAGCAGGATCTCAGCGAACCACACGGTCGCGACCAGCGCTTCCGTTGATCCGTCGGGCGCCAGTGATGGCGCCCAATAATTCAGAAAACAGATATTTACCCACCATTCATTCACGTCTATTCTTATTGCGATCGCTTAAAAAACAAGTGATTGACGGTTAATTGAGGCGTAGAAATGGACTGGTATCTCAAGGTATTAAAAAACTATATAGGATTTGGCGGCCGTGCGCGGCGCAAAGAGTACTGGATGTTTATTCTGGTCAACCTCATCCTGACCGGCGTATTGAGCATCATCGATAAAATGCTGGGCTGGCAGCGGGCGGGCGGCGAAGGCATTCTGACGACCATCTATGGCATACTGGTCTTTTTACCGTGGTGGGCGGTGCAGTTTCGGCGTCTGCACGACACCGACCGTTCGGCATGGTGGCTGCTGCTGCTGTTGATCCCGGTCATCGGCTGGCTGGTGATCCTGATCTTTAACTGCCAGCGCGGAACGGAAGGCAACAACCGATTCGGGCCCGATCCAAAACCCTTTTCCTACTGATCTTCCTGCTCCTCCCGCTAGCGGGAGGAGCGTCCTCGACTATCTGCCGGCAAACAGCTTAGGGATTTCACGCAGGCACCAGGACTTCGCTTCGCCCATGCTGTCCCGTCGCCAGGCCATGATAATGTCAATTTCATTGGTATATTCCGGACTGACCACCCGCAAGCGTCCTTCAGCAATATCCTTCTCCACCAGCGGATAGGGCATGGTCGCCACGCCTAATCCGGCCAGCAGCGCCTGGCGCTTATCTTCGATGGTGCTCACCGTTAAGCGCGGCTGTTTATCCAGCAGCTGAACGGTGAGAACGGGCCGCTCGCGCGCGGTATCCGCCACCGCGACGCCACGGTATTTCACGCGGGTGACCTCAGAGAGCGGTTCAGGCTCCTGGTGGATCGGGTGGTCCGGCGCCGCGACGTACACGCTGAGCACCGAATAGAGTTTGCGCGAGTTAATCTCCGAGGAAGAACGAAAATGCATATCCGGTGCGACAACGATATCCGCCCGCCCCTGCTCCAGCCGCTCCCAGGCGCCGGCCAGCACCTCGGTGATAATCGACAGCTGGGTATTGGACTTGGTCGCCAGTTTCTCAATCAGCGGAAACAGATCCGGCGTGGGCACCAGCGCTTCGGTGACGATCGTCAGGTGAGTTTCCCAGCCGCGAGACAGGGCTTCGGCATCGGTGGTGAGCTTGTCCGCCGCCTCGAGCAGCACGCGACCGCGCTCCAGCAGCATACGCCCGACGTTGGTGAACTTTGTGCGATGACCTGAGCGGTCAAACAGCACCACGTCCAGCTCTTCCTCCAGTTTTTGCATGGTGTAGCTCAGGGCGGAAGGCACGCGTCCCAGCTCATCAGCCGCGGCAGCGAAGCTCCCACGACGGTCGATCGCATCCATCACGCGTAACGCTTCCAGCGTTAATGCTCTCTCTTTAGCCATCGCTTTCTCATTCAGGAAATTTGAACATACCGGGCAGAATATCTGGCTAACAATACAGCGTCCATACCTTTACCATTGATTTAGTGTAAAGAGAGGTCAAGAACATGATTACTACCCGAACAGCCAAACAATGCGGACAAGCAGACTTCGGCTGGCTGCAGGCCCGCTACACCTTCTCCTTTGGCCACTACTTCGACCCAAAATTACTGGGCTTCGCGTCCTTACGCGTTCTCAATCAGGAAGTGCTGGCCCCCGGGGCCTCGTTCCAGGCCAGAACGTATCCCAAGGTCGATATCCTGAACCTGATTCTGGAAGGCGAAGCGGAGTATCGCGACAGCGACGGCAATCACCTGCAGGCCAGGGCCGGCGACGCGTTGATTATCGCCACTCAGCCTGGCGTGAGCTATAGCGAGCACAATCTGAGCAAAGAGCAGTCGTTAACGCGAATGCAGCTATGGCTCGATGCCTGCCCGCAGCGGGAAAACCCGCTGCAGCAGAAAATCGAGGTCGCCAACGCGCCGCTACAGCTGCTGGCCTCACCGGATGGGGGGAATAATAGCCTCCAGCTTCGCCAGCAGGCCTGGGTCTATCACATCGCGCTGGAAAAAGGTGAGCAGATCAACGTGCAATTGCATGGCCCGCGCGCCTACCTGCAGTCGATCCACGGCACCGTCCATGCCGTCGCGCAGGAACAACCCAAACAGGCTCTCACCTGTGGTGATGGGGCATTTATTCGTGACGAAGCTAACATTACCCTCGTCGCCGATACGCCGCTGCGCGCTTTGCTGATAGATTTACCGGTGTAACAACGGAAGGGATGGAGTCTGTCAGTGAGTAAGAAGAAAAACAGAAAAAAGGCGTCTCCGACGCCGCTAGCCCCGACGCCGCCGGAAACCGTCGGCGTCGTCAGCTTTGGTTATGATGAGATGCTTAGCGAACTGGAAGCCATCGTCGCCGAGGCGGAGATTCGCCTGCGGGATGAAGAAAGTCTCGCCTGAAGCTGCAGCATGGATTATTCGGCTATCGTTGGTGGCCTGCCGCTAATACCGGCCCCGAAAGGGGCTGATGGCATTATTCACTCAGCGCGTCAGCAAGATCTTTTTTCACCAGGGTGCGCTGCTCCGGCGTCAGTACCTGATTCACATCAAAATAGTACTTCACGCGATAATAACGTACCTGTTGATCAATTTTACTGAATGCCGCCAGCTGATCCTTCACCGCTTTCTCATTCCATTTACCGGAATCAATCACGTTAATCAGCGCGCCATCTTTAATGTCTTGCTGTGAAATCTGCTCAACGTTTTTTTCCATTTGCTGATGCAGGCTGTTAATTTTGCTCACCTGATCGGGAGTCAGTTTTAAGTGCTGGACGATAGGGTCCTTAGCGGGTGCTGGCGCAGTCACTTCCGCGGCCTGCGCCGCCAGCGAAAAACCTGCAACGGCGGCGGTCAATAATATAGCTCGTGATACTTTTGTCATTTTATTATCCTGTATAAGTGCGTCATGATAAGACGCACTATTATTCCCTGAACAATAATGGCGATGTGTAAAAAAGCATGAACATAATTGTAAAAGGGGTTGAATGCATTCATAGATCAAATGATCAATAAGCTAAACATCCGCATTGTTTATTTTTTTAGGTCCGATAACGTCGAGGAGGTTAAATTAATATCCATCCGTTGCGCGGCGAGGGTGATCTGATGTTCATCGAGCGCTTCTTTAATCGCCTCAAGAAAATCAAAATAAGTCTCCCAATATTCGCTATTTTTCACCCAGACACGAACAGTGAAGTTAAGTGTGCCCGGCATCATTTCAAGCAGACGAACCGTAGTACCACGAGATTGATCGATTCGCTTTTCACTATCAATGATAGCCTGAATGACCTGCTTAACCTGCACAATTTTAGTCTCGCTGGCCACGCCGAGGGTCAGATCGATTCGCCGAAAAGGATGGCAGGAATAATTAACAATACTGTCGGCGATGACTTTACCATTAGGAATAATAACTTCTTTATTATCAACGGTTAATAGCGTTGTTGAAAAAACATGTACGGACTGCACCATACCAGAAATCGCGCCGACCTGTACAAAATTGCCGGCCCGAAAAGGACGTAAAGTGACTAACAGAACACCAGCGGCAAAGTTAGAAAGCGAACCTTGCAGCGCCAGACCAATTGCCAGCCCTGCCGCGCCAATAACCGCGATGATGGAAGACGTCTCAATCCCTACCCGACCTAATGCGGCGATTATCGCAAAAGCCATCGTAATATAACGAACGAGCGCAGCAAAGAAATGAACGATTGTCGCATCGACGTTGCGTCGTAAGAGAATTTTCTCGAAGGCTTTAGCAAGGACTTTTGCAAGCATTCGCCCGACAAAAAGAATAATCAGCGCTGCCACGATATTCCAGGCAAACTGCATAATTGTTTCACCATGACCGATAAGCCAGGCTATTGCCGATTTGAGCTGCGGGAATAATACTACATTTTTCACGTCTATCACTCCTGTCTGGATAACCTATAAATCTGCTATCCATTAAGCTGAATGATGACCGCTGCAAATCAGGGAATGGAGACTAACGGATAGACAATAAAACATCGTAGCGTGACAGTATTAACGAATCCGGTGTTTAAAGCAGCCAAAAAACTGTTTAAAAGTGGATATTCTGCAAACCTGATTTACAACCGACTGAAATTAAAAATAAACACCTTCGTCGAGAGGTTTTATAGAGATAGTTGAAACTGACCGATAAGCCGCTTTCTTTTGGGTATAGCGTCGTGGACAGTCATTCATCCGCGTCACGGATTCAGATAGCAAAAACCCCGCCGAAGCGGGGTTTTGACATAAAGAGGTGAAACTGACCGATAAGCCGCTTTCTTTTGGGTAT
>ENA-UPSY01000243-UPSY01000243.1-human-gut-metagenome-genome-assembly--contig:-NODE-243-length-66279-cov-21.573699_pt1 | contig 66279 bp, 56 predicted proteins | sample MGYA00250044_ERZ773365 | MGnify/ENA primary metagenome ERZ773365 (study PRJEB29103, sample SAMN06111932) | human gut metagenome | biome: human gut; feature: ankylosing spondylitis patient; material... | reverse complement strand
TGACGGTATTTGACCGCACCCTGTCGGGAGGCGGTGATGACCATCGCCTTTGCCATACCGCCGAGTTCCGGCATAACTGTTGTGCGGAAATGCTCCACGATGACCTCTACACGCTGCGCAATGTTCGTTTCATGCAGCTCCACAAAACGGGCAATCTGCCTTTTTGCATCGGCTGTCTTGCAGCGGGGATCTTCTTCGATTTCTTTGTTCAGCTGATAGAAGGTATCGTAAGTGGTGTAGTTCTGGAGCACATCCAGAATAAAGCCTTCCTCGATAGCCTGCTTCATGGAGTAGATATGGAACGCCTCACGCTGCCCTTTGGTGTTCAGCCGACCGAACAACTGAATTGTTGTGGGCTTGGGCGTAGCGGTGAACGCAAACATGGAGACGTTAGCTTGTTTGCCGTTGCGGCGGATCTCGTCAGTGATCATATCCTCCACATCACCGTTTTCCTGCTCACCGGAGCCCAACGACATGGTGACTGCTGCCATATCCTTACCGGCAGTAGAAGAGTGCGCCTCGTCGATAATAACGGCGAATCGCTTTCCTTTCAGCCCTGCAACGCTATCCACGATATACGGGAATTTCTGAATCGTGGTCGCAATGATCTTCGTATTGCCGTTCAGGGCAATCGCAAGGTCGGCAGAATTGCACTTATCGTCCATCACACGGATAAGTCCGGCTTTGTGTTCCATGCCCATAATGGCTTTCTGAAGCTGGCGGTCAACGACAACACGGTCGGTGACGATTACGACATTATCGAAAATAATTTTGTTATCTGCATCGTGCAGTGAAGTGAGGCGGTGTGCCAGCCATGCGATGGAGTTTGTTTTGCCGGAGCCTGCGCTGTGCTGTATCAGATAATTCTGCGTAGAGCCATTCTCACGCACATCTGCCAGCAGCTTGCGGATTACATCGAGCTGATGATACCGAGGAAATATGACATTTTCAGACTTTTTCGTTTTCCCTGTCAGCTCGTCCTTGCTTTCCTTGATTTCGATGAAGATGAACTTGCTGATGAGGTCAAGGACGGTATCCTTTTTCAGAATGTCCTCCCACATATAGGAGACACTGTATTTGTCTTCGAAAGTAGGGTTGCCCGCACCGGCATTGACGCCTTCGCCGTTGCCCATGTTGAAGGGCAAGAAGAAGGTGGAGTTTCTGGTAAGCTTGGTAGTCATATAGACCTGTTCCAGATCCATTGCAAAGTTCACAAGGCACCCGGCTTTGAACCAAAACAGCCGGGTCTTCGGATCACGGTCAACACGGTACTGATAAATGGCGTCCTGGTACGACTGACCGGCGGCATTGCATTTCAGTTCAAAGGACATGATGGCAATGCCGTTCAGGAAGATGACCAGGTCGACCCGCTCATCATCGCTTGCCCAGACCTCCTCCATAACGGAGAAAATATTCTTTTCGTACTTTGCCAGCAGTTCCCGGTTAAAGGTGGTGGCAGGTCTGGTGTACATAAGCTCCAGCTTCATATTAGAGATTTCAATGCCGTGCTTCAGCACATCCAACAGGCTGCCGCGCGCTTTTGTAACCTCAGAGTTGATGAAACTGACAAGGGTATCCTTCAGATCGGCTTTGTAGATTTTGCGAAGCGCCTCTATTTCCTCCGGCTGGGTATCGCTCAGAAACTGAAACAGCAGCTCCCGGTCCATAGCAAAGAGGCGGTCATATCTTGTCGCCTTGCGGACGATATAGCCGTTGTCCTGCGAGAGCCTGTCCATGATGAAATGCTGATATTCTTTTTCGGTCAATATGTCATTCATGTGCCATCCACCTCCTTAATCACTTTTCAGTCGTTTGATTAGCTGCCTTGCAAAAAGCAATGCGATTTGGTCGCAATTATACATTGATGAGTTTATCGCTTGTAGATCCGCCACGGATGGATACTTTTCCTGTAACTGCGAAACCGTAATATTGTGTAAAATCGGCAGGATCAGCTTTTGACCATTTCTGTTCTGACGGCTCAAAAACTCAGAGAGTTCGCGTTCCGTCCATTCTCTGTCGAAGAAGTTTTCCGAAATAACAATGATTGCGAATTCTGCCTTCTTAGTGCCATTGAGAATTCTATCTTTCCAATTGTCACCCCATTCAAGGGATTCCTTGTCATAAAAAATTGCTACACCCAGTTTGCTAAGCGATTGATACAGTTCTTCTACCAGATCAGCCTTATCTTTACTGGCGTGAGAAATGAACACATCATATTCCGGAACATCTTTCGCACGATACTTGGGAACAGCAACGGTTTGAATGTCATTCATTTTATCTACAAAAGGGCGATCAGCTTTTATGCTCTGTAAACAGCTGACCAAATTTGAGTATGCATCAATCGTTCTATGAAAAAGTATCATTTTCATGCGGGTACCAAGTTCATGTTCTGTTAAATATCGCTTGTAAAACACTTCAACATCATTAATCCAAATCTCGCTTGGACGATTTAGTTCATTTATATTGGTACCTATCGCCGCTGCATTAACCGGAGATTTAATGCTTTTGGTTCTTTCTAAAAGAGTATCAAGTTGCTCTTCAAAAGTTGTCATCATATTACCTCTTTCTTACCGGTTACATACTCAAAAATCAGAGATTTCTTGTATTCGTCGAGTGTTGCAAGCTGTGCTTTTTTATCAGCGATAACAGCATCTGCTTTTGAAAGCACAGAATCGATGTGCTTTACGATGGCATTCTGTTCATCCAGCGGCGGTACTGGATAAGAAAGCTCCGCCAGCTTGTTCCACCGAAGGTCACAGGAACGCACACGAATACCGGTTGCCAAAGCAAGAAACACATCGCTGTAAGCCATACTGCGAAGATAATACATGATGTACCGTTTGCACTGGTCGGTATCCAGCACATTGAGAACCGGAGAAGCCTTGCCTCTTGAATCGGAGATGCCAATAGAACCTGCGAAACCGTCCATTCCGTGAACGACCAAATCACCGACATCAATACCTTGATAACCGATTTCCTTGTCGGACATTGTAAATCCATCCTCACGACGATTGCTTCTGAGAGTAACCTCACCATCACGGAAGCAAGTGATTACACCGTCATCCTCACGCACGGGCTTCTGCATATAGCGAAGAATGTACTTGCCACGGATAACATCCCAGTGAGCTGGCATATCGCCAATCCACTGAATTCCACTGTCCTTCATTTGCGCATCCGGGTTCAGTCCCTTGGTAACTGTTTCGGTGATGACAGACCGCTTGTACTGCTCCAGTGTGTCGATCTGGGTCTGAATGTCAGCGGTCAATGCGTCGATCTCGGCGCATTTGGCATCAAGAAAATCGGCAATGCGCTGTTGCTCCACTAATGTTGGATAAACAATGTATTGTTTTTTTAGCTCAGAAAAATTCAAGATTTTTCTGACGCCACCGCCCATGTTGTGAAAAGCTTTGCATCCGTCATAAGCCTTTAACAAATACGTAATAAACTGAGAAGAAATACGCCCATTTGAATTTGGTGCAAAAGCTATATACGCAGATGTAATAATTCCACGTTCCTTTACAAGGGCAACTCTCTGACTTACAAAGTCGAAGTTAAGATTAAGACCATTAAGCATAATTGTCCCTGGATTTACAACCGTATAATTTAAGATTGTATCCGCTACGTAGTTGTCATCGTCTGCATCAAAATTATCCTTTTTGACGATATTTCCATATGTAAACTTCAGTGCGTTTTTTACAAGACCGAGTTTATTCTTTTCAGTTACTTCTTGAAATTCTGCCCGGATAGGGTTAACACTCCATGATTGCGGAACGCGCCCAACCCACTCAATTCCGCTATCTTTCATTGTTCTCATCAGCTGACTCCTCCAATCCCTCTTTATTTTTGTGTTTGCGGATGATTATTGATATAACTGTGGCGATACCCACAACGACGACAATTCCACCCATAATAAATAGAACAAGTACCCAATTATCCGTCAGCCATTTTACTACTGCAATGATTCCGTAGGTAACTGCCCACAGGACAACAAACAGAATCAGGCGAATGAGCCAATGAAAGAAAGAGCCACTTGTGCTACCATCAATCATCCCGCCGCTGTACATATCGCCTACACAACGGTACGCAACAGCGTATGCAACGGCACCGATCACAGCCAAAATCAGATACTCCCAGTACCATTCTATAGGGAGCCCCAAAGGGTCGGTCAGTATTTCGAATATGAACTTAAACACCCTCGCAGGCCTCCTTTACTCGAACAACTTTGCAACACGCTCAGTCACGGAAAGTTCCAGTTCCTTAAATCTGGTCTCAAGTTCCTCGCTCGGCGTGGAAGGCTGATACTTATAGAAATACCGTGTGAACGGGATCTCCGCTCCGGTTTTGATAACAGGCTTCTTTGCGCCAAGGTTTTCCTCGAAGAATGCGGCGGCATCCGGGATGTGCGGCAGAACCTCTCTTGCCATATAATCCTCGATGCTTTCTTCCCACTTCACCAATTCGGTATCCTTGGTTTCCTTGTCATAAATGATGTTGCCCTTGCGGTCACGCTGAATTTCAGCGTTCTTGTCTATGACAGAAAGGCCGTCTGCAATCTTTTCCAGCAGCTTCTTGTCGACAGTCACAGCGGAGAGTGCCTTGGTCAGTACCGGCATGAATGCTGCTGGTGAGTTATAGGTCTGCTCGGAAACGGTTGCATTCAGCGCAGCGATAATGGCCTCATAGACAGGCTGATTTGCCTGGTAAGCCTCCAGCTTTTTCTGGTCTTTGCCGGTTAGTTCTTCGGCATTTTCCAGTTCGTCCACCTTGGACTGGTCATACAGAGATGAGAGCGACCCTTTGGAGAGCATGGCTTCCATACGTTCCTCCGTAATGGCATAGCTGCGCTGAAGAGGTTGCATCACCGTGTACTCGCGATAAATGAACTCCTCGTTCCGATAGATTTTGCAATATTCGTTCTCTGCGAAGTCCGCATACAGCTTGGTAACGGCACTGCGGTCTTCGGGAGAAATCTCGTTTTTCTTATCGCCCAGGGCCTTACGCAGCTTCTTGAAAAAAGTAGAGGCGTCAATCAGCTGAATTTTGCCCTTGCGCTCAGGGCGCTTGTTCTTGGAGAGAACCCAGATGTATGTAGCGATACCGGTGTTATAAAAGAGGTCGGTGGGCAGCGCAATGATGGCTTCAATCAAATCGCTTTCCAACATCCAGCGGCGAATCTGACTCTCGCCGGATGCTGTGCCGCCGGAGAAGAGTGGGCTGCCGTTTTCGATGATCGCAGCACGACCGAAATTGTCGTCCATTTTGTCGATGGCAGACTGAAGGAACAGCATCTGCATATCGCCGGAACCGGGCAGACCCGCGCCCCAGCGACCGTCAAAGCCTTTCTGATACTCTGCGTTGACGGCATCCTCGACACCTTCGGCAGCGTCCTTGCCGCCCCAGGCAGTGCCGAACGGCGGATTTTCCAGCACAAAGCGCATCTTCGTGCCCTTAAATCGGTCGGCTTTCATAGTGTCCTGATAGCAGATGTTTTCGGCGTTCTGCCCCTTGATGAGCATCTCGGCAAGGCACATAGCGTAAGATTCCGGGTTGATCTCCTGTCCGAACAGGCGTACATCGGCAGAGGGATTATAACGCTTGATGAAATTGTACCCGGTGGAGAGCATACCGCCCGTGCCGCAGGCCTGATCCAATATGGTGATGACCTTGCCGTCATCAAATATATCGTCACAGCCTTCGGCAAGCAGAATATTGACCATCAATTTAATAATGTCGCGGCCGGTGTAGTGGTCGCCGGCTTCGGCATTTTCAGAGAACTTACGAATCAGTTCTTCGAAAATATATCCCATCTTCACATTATCAATGGTGCGAGGGTCAAGGTCGAGCTCAGAGAACGCCTTGATGACGGAGAGCAGGCGGTTGTTCTTGTCCATCTTGTCAATTTCTTCGCCGAAGTTCAGACCGCGCTCCTTGGACATCAGAATTTCCAGCACATTTGCGGAAAATCCCTGCAGATAGCTCTTAAAATTGGCGGCAATATGGTCTGCGTCATTTACAAGCTCTGCAAGGTCAAATTCACTGGTGTTATAAAACTGGAAGCCGGAAATGCGATACATCGCCTTTGCCGGGAAATTCGGGTTTGCTTTGAACTGCTCAACGACTTTCTGCTTGGTAGGCGCAAGAGCACACTCAAAGCGACGGATGATCGTCATCGGAATAATAACATCCTTGTATTTGTCGCTGCGGTATGGTCCGCGCAGTTTGTTCGCGATGGACCAGATAAAGTTTACTTCGGTGGAAACATCGACAGGCGAATCGTCCCACATTGCATCTATAATCTGCTTATCAGCCATTTGCCGTTTACCTCACTTTTCTTTAAGTAGCCCAAGACTACCTCTATTTTACAACCATATGTGTCCCATAATCAGGACTTTGACCGCTGACCGGTCATCATTTTATTATGCTGACTCTAAAAATCTGTGCTGTTTAACGCAATTAATAAACTAGATTTTAGCGTTATCGTCCCTAAGGAATTCCATTATATCGCCAACATCACAATTTAATGCATCACAGATTTTAAGCAACACTTCTGTGTTAACGTTTTTTCCGTGTCCAAGCTTTGCTACTGATGTAGCACTTATTTCAGCCATCTCGCAGAGTTCTTTTTTCTTTATTCCTCTATCGATTAGCAACTTAAAAAGCTTGTTGTAACTAAAACGCAAACTTTCTTCTTTCGTAATACTCATCAGTTGTTCTCAACCTCCATATCGTTCCAAGTGCGTCCAAATAACGCCCCTTCATCAGCATTAAGTTGTAACACCTTGTTATCTTCCATAATTTTTTGTGCTTTCGGAGTATAGGAGCCTTCCTTATCCATAGCTATAAATACTTGCTTTGGCGTACTTGAATACAGTTCCATGATTTTTTCTATTGCATCATCCTCAATATTTTTTAACATCAAAGAATCGTGGGCAATCACTGGCAATCTGGTCAGTTTCAACATTGCTAAATCAAAAACTACTAAACCCTTATATTGAGCTCCTGTGCCACCGTCTCTCGGCGTGAAGAACGTGTATTTAGATGCGTCTATTATGTTGAGAGTTGGAGCGGTCTTTCGCCCATCGTATATTACATCGTTTATTTCTGTCATTTCTTTATTGATTTTTTGCTGCATTATTGCCATCTGCTCAACTACAAGGCGGTTTAATTCTGCTTCGTAGTCATTTGCTATTACAGACAGTTCTTTCTTTTTCGTGTAATTTTCGTTTGCAGCTTGAAGTTCCTTTAGCTCATTATCGACAGTTGCATACTGGTCTAGTACAGCTTTAGACAAATCGGTTGTTTTGGCTATTTGTGTGATAGAGATTTCTATTTGTGAAATTTCATTCTCAACTAATGAAAGAGTAGCTTGTATATTTTCTTCAGCCTCAGAAAACTCGTTTTTCAAAATATTAGTCAATTGCTTATGAAATCCCTCAATTGCCTCGATTTTTTTCAAATCTACTTCAGGGAAAAAGTGAAGCAAATCATCGTAGTTTTTCTTAAACCCCTTCTTTCCAAGGCCCTGATCGACGTGAAGTGCTCTAAGCTGTGAAAGTAATTGCGAACGTTGTCTTTTAAATTTTGATAGATTTCCTTTCAAAATAGAAAGTTGTTCTGCTTGCATTGAGTCCAAATCTAGCAAGCCACCTGAACTTTTTCGAGCGAGTTCCTCAATCTGATTAGCTAATTCATTGATGCGATTTTGGTTTTTGTTAAATTCAGTCTGCTTTGTGACAAATGGAATATACCGATATTTCTGAGCCTTTTTAAAGGTTGAATATCTATCTTTAGCATCTGCAGCGATTTTTGATTGAGCCTCTATCCCAGAATACAAATCGGTCAGTTTCAGCAATCCTTCAATTGCCGCTTTTGCCGTCTCTTGTTTTGATTGGTGTAGTGGGCGTTCTTCATCAAGCGATTCTCTTTTGTAAATGCGCATAAAACGTCCTATAGCATTCCTAAAAGTTAGCCCAATCAAATCCATATTATAATTTACTTGCAAAAAGGACAGATATTGCGTTAATGAAATCAATCCATCATCAAGCGGGTGGTAATTATTGTCACATTTTTGGATATTTTTGTAATCTACATTGGAGCGCGAGAAAAAATGCATTCCATCTTTAAAATGAAAAGCAAAACAAATTCTATGCTCACCAACCTCTGTTTGCACATCGGTCAATTTTTCAACATAATCATCGCCGCCAAAAGCAAAGTCGATGATCATAAGGAATGTGGATTTACCTATTGAATTTGAGCCATTCGAACTTCCCATAACTGTATTTAATCCAGCGTGGAGCGAAATACGACCACGAGGAATGCCATGATTTATGAACTTGTCACACATAATTTCAACCAACATAATGGAGTACCAGCCCTTCTTCATATAATTCAATCTTACCCAGAGCATATAAGCAGTCTAGTATTTCTAAAAATTCCCCAACATCTGAAACTTTGGATTTAACATTTTTATATAAGGTACTTGGAGTTAAATCCTCAATTTCCAAATATGACAAGATTATTGGAAACTTAGCCAAAATACTAACTTGATAAGGAGTTACTTTACTTGGAAATTTCACGGAACACCTCGCAGTTCTGTATAAAAAACGCAACCACAATATGACAGGCACGCATATTTTTACTTCCAACACCTGATTTATTTTTTATCCATTCAGCCAACCCGTTTACGATTTCATCTTGTGAAAGAAGTCCGTTGTCCAATTTTTGGTATGCCAGCTTAACCTCAGATGCAATCAAATTAAAATCACCGGTACCATCTCTATCCATTGTGGAAAAAATATTGTTTATGTAATTGTAGTATCGTAAGACTCGTGTTATCTCATCATTCTTTAAAAGATGATTTTCTGGAAGAATCTTCTGATCGAGATGTAGCGCTTCGAGTGGAAGTTCAATTAGTTTTGCATCGTCTGTTATTCCTGCAAGTCCATATAGAACATCCTGTATTTCATCTTCAAGTGCAATGTCATTTATATCTAGAAGTAAATGATGTGTCGAGGCTAGTTGGTCTTTAAGGTTTTTTAATTTTGTATAATCTTCAACAGTTGGTTCAGTAGCGTACTCTTCAGCGTGATCGCAGCATAAAGCAATTTTATTACTGTGAGCATCGACTTTTTGGGGCTTTTTTATCAAAGAAAATTCTGAATTACTTTCAGAAAAATTGTCTGGGTAAATGTTTACGACTTTATATTTCTTTACTGGTGTATTCTTTACATATTTTATAAGCGGTTGATGACAAATAGGACATTCATAATTTGATTCAGCTAATAACGGAATATCGTCACTGACGAGCGGCATATCAGACAAACGGTTTTCGCGATTTATTACATACAAAAGTAAATTACCAAGGAACTCGGACTCTTTGCCTGAGTCGAGAAGAGCTAATAGTTCCTTTTTCTTTTTTGCAGCAATCACGTCATCTGAGTCAATCGCTCTTCGCATTGCTTCAAACATATCATCGCTGGTGATTGCATTCATATAAGGGATTATCTTTGTTTCACAGTGTTTCTGAGCATCAGCGATGATTTGCTTTGTGGTGCAGGCATTCTTTATTGCCTTAGGAACATCTACTTTTCGCTTAAGAAGGTCACTGATTAGTGATGGCGCAATATTTATAGAATTGCCTTTTCTGTCAACAACACTTGCCTTTTCAGTGATCCAACCTAATAAAAGTTCAACAATGTCTTTGTCATCATTTGGGGGCTGCATAGCACTTTGAAGGCATCTAACAAATTCAGCAAAACAAAGTTCAGTCATTGTAACTTTCCTTTCTATCTTGAATTTTACTCTAATTTCACTCGAAATTCTCACTAAATACTTTTGGGCTGAATTCTTCTATAATAGAAGAGTAAGAAAGCTTCGCACAGTTAGAACTGAAGCTCAAGATTTTTTTACATATATTATACCACAAATCTTCGCAAAAGTCCATATTATTTTGCAAACACAAAAGAAAAGTTTGATATTGCTGAAAATCTTGTAAATGCAAAGTGGTGGAACCTAAAAATGTCAGACCGATGAATACAAGTTTTAAAAATGTGAAAAAAGACGTTTATAGAACAAAGCGGATTACACTATGGATTTTTGTAAACTATAAATTTCTTATCTTTACAATAAAAATCTGCAGTTTTTTGCAGTCAGCCTTGACTTACTATATTTTTGCAGTAAATTGCAGTCCGCTGCGATTTATAATATATCTTTTATCTGATGTAAAATTCGGATAAACGGCTCAATCGGAAAGTTCCGTAGAGCCTACAAATATCAAATCAGGCCAGAGTGCGCAATCTTGGCAGGATATCTTTATAGGTCAGTTCACCGTGATAAAGACGGTCGAACGACCTGCGACGAGATACCCTTACCTTGCTGCGCTCTTTTTGGCTTTGCGGGTCTGCGTGTATCTTAAACGCAGACCTTTTTATATTCTGCCATGATTGCCCTCCGGTACAGGAGGCAAATCATGAAAATCAAAATGCGTTACGACACCATTTATCAGACCCTTGAAGTCGATTCCGAGAAAATGTGGATCAGCCTGTCGCTTGAGGCTGGGTCGAACATTTCGCAGGAGGAAAAGGAACAACTTATTCAGGATAAGGTTGAGGAGATATACAACAAACCGGAATACAATAGCTGTCATAAGTTGGACAGGCATAGAGGTGAACCTAAAAGATCATTTAGGAAAGACGATGAAGAGGCAGATAACAGCGATGGGCTCGACCTCATTCCCGATTATTCCGACGAGGAGCGGCGTGAACGTAAGGAAAATTATGAAGAGGTTTGTCAGAAATTGCGTTCTCTGTTGAAACCCGAATACGCAGATGTCATTATTTCAGTCGTTCTCGATGGCAACACTCCCGAAGAATACGCTGCTGAAATAGGGGTACATAGGGACACAGTCTACAAGCGCCTTCAGCGTGCAAAAAAGAAATGCGCAAAAGTCTGGTGAACTGTCCAATCCGGCAGTTTGCCGTGGCTATTAGGCAGAGGGTAACCTCAAGATTTTTTATTAGGAGGTCATTTTTATGTATGACATGAAGATTTATGAGAATTCGGAATTTGGCTCTGTGCGTACTCTTTCCTTAGATGGCATACCTTATTTCGTTGGAAAGGACGTAGCTGAAATTCTAGGCTACAGTAATACCAAGGACGCTATTTCAGTTCATGTCGATGAGGAGGACAAGCGTGTAATTCAAAGGTCGGAAAATACGACCTTTGAAATTCCGAATCGAGGTTTAACTGTTATCAACGAAAGCGGTATGTACAGCTTAGTTCTTTCCAGCAAGCTTCCGAATGCGAGAAAGTTTAAGCGCTGGGTAACAAATGAGGTACTCCCGACAATCCGTAAGCACGGTGTATACGCTATGGACGAGCTTCTTGAAAACCCGGATATGCTGATAGCCGCCCTTACCGAACTGAAAGCGGAGCGTGAACATAGAGAACTGCTTGAGCACACGGTAGCTGTGCAGAATCAGCAGATTTCCGAGATGAAGCCCAAGGCATCGTACTACGATGTCGTACTTAACTGCAAGGATCTTGTCGCAATTTCAACTATCGCAAAGGATTACGGCTGGAGTGCGAATCGAATGAACCGTTATCTTTACGAAAAGGGCGTTCAGTTCAAGCAGGGCAATAAAATCTGGCTGCTTTACCAGAAGTATGCTGAGAAAGGGTACACCAGCACCAAGACGCACAGCTATCCCGGTAATGACGGAACTATTCACACCAAGATACATACCTACTGGACACAGCAGGGCAGACTGTTTATCTATGGACTGCTGAAAGAGAACGGTATATTGCCTATTATGGAACGGGAGGTTATCGGTGAAGATTGATATTTACAATTCCGAGCGCTACTATGACCCGACACCGTATGTCGCATTAAACAGTATTCTGAACCAGGAGGAGGCTGCTCTCAGGGCAGCTGCTCCCGGCGGCGATGGGTTTAGACCTGTAGTTTATGTATGCTGCCCTTATTCCGGGAATATTGAAGAGAATGTATATAACGCAAGACGGTATTGCCGTTTTGCGTTGGAAAGCCGGACTATTCCGATTGCGCCGCATTTGCTCTATCCGCAGTTTATGAATGATAATGACCCCGCGGAGCGGTATCTCGCAACTCACACGATAAATTATGTCCTGCTCGGTAAATGCAGTGAGATGTGGGTGTTCGGCGATGTTATCACAGAGGGCATGGAGCGCGAAATAAAATTAGCGAAGCGCTGGCAGAAGAATATTCGCTATTTTACCGGAAAGCTTGAGGAGGTCAAACGATGAAATTTACACTCTATACAGCAAACTGCATCGGAAATCCGCAGAACAGTTTGTATCCGAACAGACTTGTAATCAGCAATGCAGATGATATGAGAGCGGCTGTTGCCTGCGATCATGTGTGCGCAGAATTCAGAAATTCTCGTCGTAATAATTATGACTTTCTTTCTTCCGATAATATCCCAATGGACTGCGACAACGATCACTCCGATGATCCAAGCGACTGGGTAACTCCGCTTGAGGTGGCTATGGCTTTTCCGGGAGTAGAGTTTGTAGTAGTTTATAGCCGTAATAATATGCTTCCGAAGAGCAGCAAATCGCCTCGCTCAAGGTTTCATGTGTACTTTCCTATCCCGTCGATTACGGACAGTGCAGAATACACAGCCTTGAAAAAGCGCATTGCGGCTGAGTTTCCGTATTTCGACAAGAACGCTCTCGATAGTGCAAGACTGCTTTTCGGTGTTCCCAATCCGCAGGTTGAGGTATTCAACGGTGATATGTCAATCGTGGATTTCCTTGATAATGCGGATTTTGAACAGTGGGATAATGACAGCCGTACCGTACCCGAGGGCAGCCGCAACAGCACGATGTCGCACTATGCTGGGCGGATAATTAAGCGGCTCGGAAATACAGATGAAGCATATCAGCAGTTTCTTAAACAGGCCGAAAAATGCGACCCGCCGCTTGACGATTCGGAGCTTCAGACAATATGGAACAGCGCCGTGAAGTTTGGCAAAAAGGTGTCCAAGCAGGACGGATATATTCCTCCCGAGAAGTATAATTCGGGATTTAATCTGAAACCCGAAGATTACTCGGATATCGGACAGGCTAAAGTCCTCGCTTGTGAATACGGCGGCGAACTTGTATTTACCGATGCAACGGATTATATGCGTTATGATGGGATCCGCTGGGCGGAGTCAAAGCAGCTTGCTGTCGGAGTCTGCGAGGACTTCCTCGATAAACAGCTTGATGAAGCCAAAACCGCTCTGGAAAAGGCGCAGCAGGCTCTTATGAAATCCGGCATAGACAAGGAAGTCGTTTTGCCGGGAGGCAAGGCTCTTGAAAAGGCGATAAACGAGAAAAGCGAGAAAGCCTTTGCTGAATACATGACAGCACTTGTGTATAAATCGTTTGTAATGAAACGCAGGGATATGAAGTACATCACTTCCGCATTGCAGGCGGCAAAGCCTATGCTGTTACGAGATATTAAGGATTTCGATTCGCAGGAATTTCTGCTGAATACTCCGGCGGCTACATACGATTTGAGAACCGGGACAAGCTCGGAGCACTCCGCAGACGATCTCATAACAAAGGTGACTGCTGTATCTCCCGGTGATGATGGTATGGATATCTGGCTTGAAGCCGTGAACAGCTTTTTCTGCGGCAATGACGAACTTATCGAGTATGTTCAGCAGATAGTCGGGCTTGCGGCAATCGGAAAAGTGTACATGGAGGCTCTTATTATTTCCTACGGTGAGGGTCGCAACGGTAAGAGTACGTTTTGGAACACGATTGCACGGGTTCTCGGTTCGTACAGCGGCAGTATATCCGCCGACGCCCTCACGGTTGGCTGTAAGCGAAATGTCAAGCCCGAGATGGCTGAGCTTAAGGGAAAACGGCTTGTTATTGCGGCAGAACTTGAGGAGGGTATGCGGCTTAACACCTCGGTGGTAAAGCAGTTGTGTTCTACTGACGAGGTTTCAGCAGAAAAGAAGTATCGCGATCCGTTCAGATATACACCCACGCATACGCTTGTGCTGTACACGAATCACCTTCCGAGAGTCGGGGCTAATGACGAGGGTACATGGCGCAGGCTTATAGTTATACCGTTCAATGCGAAAATCGAGGGTAGTTCTGACATCAAAAATTATGCGGATTACCTTGCAGAAAAGGCAGGCGGTGCTGTGCTTTCTTGGATCATTGAGGGAGCGAGAAAGGTAATCGAATGCCACTTCAAGCTGTCTATTCCGCAGTGCGTCAGTGACGCAATATCTCACTATCGGGAAAATAACGACTGGCTTTCCATGTTCATTGATGACTGTTGCGAGGTTGACCAATCATATACGCAGAAGTCGGGCGAGCTTTACCAGGAGTACCGTGCATACTGTGCAAGGACAGGAGAATACACAAGAAGCACCACGGATTTCTATACCGGGCTTGATACCGCAGGGTTTGAAAAACGAAAATCCAAAACAGGCATGGAGAACTATTACGACAAGAGCAGGATTGTTGGCAAGTATGACATATGGCTTGCTCACTGGACTAACAGCCCCGACTGTCCGTCAAAGTACAACTACGGTCAGACTATGTGGCAGTGGGGGCTTGATAGAATAGTCGGTTATGATGTAGACGGCGATATCTGCTTTACCGATTACGGGAAGAAAAATCCTGTCAAGAAAACCATAGATCAGCTTGCGGACGAGGTCCTTGCCGGCAAGTGGGATAACGGCGCAGAGCGTGAAAGGCTGCTCACCGCCGCCGGATACGACTACAATGCTGTTCAGAAAAAGGTCAATGAAAAGCTATACAGGAAAACTACCGATGAGATTGCTGTTGAGGTTATTGCGGGGCTGTGGGGGAATGGTTCGGCGAGAAAAGAAAAGTTGACGGAAGCAGGGTATGATTACTCGGAGGTGCAGAAACGTGTAAATGAAATGCTCGGATAAAACTTTATAAATGAGGTTCTCGCTCCGACAGCGCAGCTTGCCGCAAATGGCAAGGGAGATTTCAAAGCAGGTGAAAGTTTATCAATCCCACAAAGGTAATCACAGGACCCGATACAAGATGGAGCTACGCAAACATCTGGGAAGCAAAGTCCATCAACGGTGGCGCTCCGAAGTTCAGCGTATCACTTATCATTCCGAAGTCGGATACCAAGACGATTGAAAAGGTCAAGACGGCTATCGAAGCGGCTTACAGGGAGGGCGAGTCCAAGCTCAAGGGCAACGGTCGCTCCGTTCCTGCGCTTTCCGCAATCAAGAATCCGCTCCGTGACGGCGATACAGAGCGCCCCGATGATGAAGCTTACGCAAACAGCTATTTCATCAACGCTAATTCTGCGACCGCTCCCGGTATCGTTGACGCTAATTGCAGCCCCATTCTGGAGCGCAGCGAGGTTTACAGCGGCGTGTACGGCAGAGCGTCCATCTCATTCTACGCATTCAACTCCAACGGCAACAAGGGTATCGCCTGCGGTCTGAATAATCTTCAGAAGATACGCGATGGCGAGCCGCTTGGCGGCAGAACCCGTGCCGAGGACGATTTTGCCACAGATGATGACGATGATTTTCTGTCTTGAGGAGATACACGATGATGACAACTGAAAGCATTTTGCTTGCTATCTGCTTTGGATATGTGCTTGGAGATACACTTTCTAAGCTGGTCGTAGTTGTTTCTGATGTTGTCAGGAGCATTAAGCGCCGCAAGCAAACTAAAACTGGCAAGTAATACAAACAGGGCGGCAGGAGCTATCTTGCCGCCTATTTTGAGGTGAACTATGGATAAAATTAAAACACTGTCAATTGACCTTGAAACATTCAGTGATGTTGACCTTGCAAAATGCGGTGTTTACAGATATGTTGAGTCACCCGCATTTGAGATACTGCTGTTCGGAGTTTCAGTGAACGGTAGCGATGTCGTGGTGTACGACCTTGTGCAGGGTGAGAAAATACCCGCAGAAATTCTCGCTGCGCTGACTGACAACAGCGTTATCAAGTGGGCGTTCAACGCGACCTTTGAAAGAGTATGTCTGTCGAAATATCTCGGGTTGCCAGTTGGTGAATATCTTGACCCGCAATCGTGGAGATGTTCGATGATATGGGCGGCATACATGGGACTTCCGCTGTCGCTTGCCGGAGCGGGAGCAGTTCTCGGACTGCCGGAACAGAAGCTGAAAGAGGGTAAGGAACTCATCAAGTATTTCTGCGTACCGTGTACTCCTACCAAAGCGAACGGCTTCAGAACGAGAAATCTTCCCGAACACGCGCCGGAAAAATGGGCGCAGTTCAAGGCGTACAACAAGCGCGATGTCGAGGTTGAAATGTCTATTCAGGACAAGCTGCGGAAGTTCCCTGTGCCTGATTTCGTGTGGGAGGAATACTGCCTTGACCAGCAGATAAACGACCGTGGGATTGCTCTTGATATGGCGGTTGTAGAGAATGCAATCACATTTGACGAGCGCTCAAAGGCTCTGCTTTCGGCAAAAATGCAGTCGCTCACTTCTCTTGAAAACCCGAACTCCGTTCAACAGATGAAACAATGGCTCTCCGAGAACGGCTTGGAGGTTGACAGCCTTGGCAAAAAGGAGGTAGCGTCAATGCTGAAAACCGCACCGCCGCAGCTTGCAGAGGTTTTGGAACTCCGTCAGCAGCTTGCGAAATCATCGGTGAAGAAGTACCAGGCTATGAGGAACGCTGTTTGCTCCGATGGACGCGCGCACGGAATGTTTCAGTTTTACGGCGCAAACCGTTCCGGCAGATGGGCGGGTCGGCTGATACAGTTACAGAACCTCCCGCAGAACCATATCCCCGACCTTAAACAGGCTCGTGAGCTTGTGAAAAGCGGCAACTATGAAGCCATAGAACTGCTGTACGATGATATTCCGGACACGCTTTCGCAGCTTATCCGCACGGCGTTTGTGCCGAAAGTGGGAATGAAATTTGTAGTTTCTGATTTTTCAGCAATCGAAGCAAGAGTGCTGTCGTGGTTTGCTGGTGAGAAATGGAGGCTTGACGTGTTCAAGTCTGGCGGAGATATCTATTGCGCATCAGCAAGTCAGATGTTCCGTGTTCCTGTTGAGAAACACGGCGTCAACGGTCATCTGCGGCAGAAAGGCAAAATCGCAGAACTGGCTCTCGGCTACGGTGGTTCGGTCGGCGCTCTGAAAGCTATGGGCGCATTGGATATGGGTCTGACGGAGGACGAACTTCAGCCGCTTGTGGATATGTGGCGCAGTTCCAACCCTAACATCGTCCGTTTTTGGTGGGAAGTCGACCGTTGCGTGAAGGATACAATACGACAAAGGCTTCGCGCAGACACACATGGCATTCAGTTTGAATATCAGAACGGAATGCTGTTCATCGCGCTGCCGAGCGGCAGACGGCTTTCCTACGTCAAGCCCCGTATCGGCGAGAATAAGTTCGGCGGCGAGTCCGTCACTTACGAGGGAGTTGGCGCAACGAAGAAATGGGAGCGCATCGAAAGCTACGGTCCTAAGTTCGTGGAGAATATCGTTCAGGCGGTCAGCCGGGATATTCTCTGCTATGCTATGCGTACGCTGCGGAATTATCGAATCTGCGGTCACGTCCACGATGAACTTATTATCGAATGCCCGATAGATACGAATGTATCTGAAATCTGCGAGATGATGGGTAGAACTCCACCGTGGGCAAAGGGGCTTCCGCTCCGTGCCGATGGGTATGAGTGTACGTTTTATAAAAAAGATTGAGGTAATATGTCCAAGAACACCTTCTGCCAAGGCTATAAGACAGGAGGTGTTTTGTGTGTATAACAATTTTACGACCCACATGAATGAGATAGAGAAAAACGCTGAAAATCTGCCCATCAAAACCGAACCAGATATACAAGCGGTTTCAAAACAGATTACGCAGGAAGAAATCCAGCATGATTTCGATTATTATATGGCACAGCACATTGCAGAAAAGTTGAAAGCCGAGGGTCTTATCACAGTTGACGAATTCAACAAACTGACCGCTCTTAACCGCCGTACTTTTTTACCTATGAATGTCGAGATATTACCGAAAATACGTTGATTATATCTCGGTTTAGAGTTAATATGTCAACACCGAAGAGAGGTGAAAAAGTGAAAACTGTAACAAAAATTGAAGCCAACCAACGTACTACGGGTTCTGAGAAAAAGCTCCGTGTTGCGGCATACTGCCGTGTATCAACTGATTCCGATGACCAGCTTGAAAGTCTTGTTGAACAGAAAAAGCACTATGAAACCTATATTCAGGCGCATGAAAACTGGAAATTCGCAGGCCTGTACTATGATGAGGGAATAAGTGGTACTAAAAAGGAAAAGCGCTCCGAACTTATGCGGCTGCTTTCCGATTGCGAAGCGGGTCAAATCGACTTCATCATCACAAAGTCCATAAGCCGATTTGCAAGGAATACCACTGACTGCCTTGAAATGGTGCGAAGGCTGCTTGCAATAAATGTAGCAATATATTTTGAAAAGGAGAATATCAACACCACTTCAATGGAAAGCGAGCTGGTGCTTGCGGTTCTCAGTAGCCTTGCAGAGAACGAATCAGTGTCAATATCCGGTAACGAAAAGTGGTCTATAAGACAGCGGTTTCAGAGCGGTACATACAAAATGAATCCGCCGCCGTATGGTTACAGGTGGAACGGCGAACAGCTTGAAGTAAATAATAACCAAGCGGAAATTGTTAAGCGTATTTTTGCTGAATTTCTCTCGGGAAAAGGCGTGATGAACATTGCAAGAAACCTGGATTCGGATAATATTGTCCCTGCCCGTGGAAAGCACTGGTGTCAGTCAAGTATTCTCAGAATTCTGAAAAATGAGAATTACACAGGCAATGCAGTATTTCAGAAAACCTTTACCGATGAGTCCTTTCGTCGCTGTGTGAATTACGGGCAGTTGGATAAGTATCTTGTTGCTGATCATCACGAGGGGATAATCAGCAAGGCTGACTTTGAATCAGCTTCTGCTTTGATAGACAGACACTCCGTTGAAAAGAATGTCACTAAAGGCAGCCACAAGTATCAGCTGCGGTATTGCTTTTCGGGAAAGATAGTCTGCGGTGAGTGCGGCGCTACGCTAAAGCACAGGACTCACAGGCTTGGCGGTGAAACGTATGAAGCGTGGTGCTGCAGCACTCACATATATAATAAGGAAAGCTGCTCAATGAAGTTCATCAGGGACGATGACATCAAGCTCGCTTTTGTTACAATGATGAACAAACTGGTTTTCGGTCACAAGCTGATTTTGAAGCCGTATTTGCTGACATTACGCAGTTCGTCAACGGACAGCAGCATTCAGCGAATACAGCAGCTTCGGTTGTTGATCGAACAGAATACGGGTCAGCAGGAAACTCTCACACGGCTTATGGCGAACGGGTTCATTGACAGAGCGCTTTTCGGTCGAGAGCTGAACGCAATAATGGCTCAGACCGATGAATACCGCACTGAAATTGATACGCTCAGCAGTTCAGTCACAGGCGATGGCGCAAAGCTGAAAGAAACCGAGCGGCTGATAAAACTGGTGGAGCGTGGGAGAATGTTCATGGAATTTGACGCAGACTTGTTTTCAAAACTGGTTGACCGCATTTGTGCATTTTCTCACAATGAGATCGGCTTTGTGCTGAAATGCGGATTGACGCTCAGAGAAAGGATTGGTGAGTAGAGTGGAGCATATTCCTTACGGCTATCGTATTGAGAACGGAAAAGCGGTGATTGATGAAACTGCGGCAGGGCAGGTTCGGAGATTATTTGAAAACTACCTCAGCGGCGATTCGCTGAACAAAGCGGCCGGAAACGCAGGTATCACAGGAAATCACGGTACTATCAAACTGATGCTGCAGAATCGCCGCTACTTTGGGGATGATTTTTATCCTCCGATAATCAGCAAGGAGATGTTCAATGCCGTAGCGGAGGAGCTCCAAAGCCGTGCCGAGCGGCTCGGCAGAAACGGTCATGCAAGAAAAGAACGGTCGGTGAATGTCCCTGTGCGGTTCACATTTATCAGCGCAGCAGATTATTTCGAGGATCCCGTTCAGCAGGCAGAATATATGTATGGATTGATAAAGACAGAGGTGACGAATATTGAGTAACATAACGATAATCCCGGCAAGACCCCAGCGGGCTAACTCACAGCAAAATGAAACGGAAAAACCAAAGCTGCGAGTGGCTGCGTACTGTCGCGTCAGCACGGACAGCGATGAGCAGGCGACCAGCTACGAAGCCCAGGTGTCGCATTATACAGAGCAGATTACCCGAAATCCCGAGTGGGCATTTGCGGGTATTTACGCCGATGACGGTATCTCCGGCACGAATACCAAAAAGCGTGAGGAATTCAACCGTATGATAGCCGACTGTATGGACGGCAGAATCGACATGATTATCACAAAGTCCATAAGCCGATTTGCCCGTAACACGCTTGACTGCCTGAAATACATACGTCAGCTTAAGGACAGGAATATCCCTGTGTTCTTTGAGAAAGAGAATATCAACACGCTGGACGCAAAGGGCGAGGTCCTGCTTACGATAATGGCTTCGCTTGCACAGCAGGAATCGCAGTCGCTTAGTCAGAACGTGAAGCTTGGCTTGCAGTTCCGCTATCAGCGGGGAGAGGTGCAGGTCAACCACAGCCGTTTTCTTGGCTACACCAAGGACGAGAACGGCAGGCTTGTGATCGACCCGGATCAGGCAGAGGTGGTGCGGAGAATTTACCGTGAATACCTTGACGGTTACAGCACCGATAAAATCGCCGCCGGTCTGGAGCGTGACGGAATACTTACCGGCGCGGGAAATCCTCGTTGGCACACAAGCACTGTTGCAAAGATACTGCGCAACGAAAAGTATATGGGCGATGCGCTTCTGCAAAAGACCTACACTGTGGATTATCTTTCCAAAAAGCGCATAAAGAACAACGGGATAATGCCGCAGTACTACGTTGAGAACGACCACGAAGCAATTATTCCAAAAGAGATTTTTATGCGGGTGCAGGACGAACTTGTTCGCCGCAGGCTTGTAAAGGTCAGTCCGAATGGGAGAAAACATGGTTTCAGCAGTAATCATGTGTTTTCTCAGATGATAGTCTGCGGAGAGTGCGGCGAACTATTTCGCCGTGTTCACTGGAACAATCATGGCTGCCGTTCAATCGTTTGGCGTTGCCTTAGCCGTTTGCAGCCGACAGGTGTAATATGTCACGCTCGGACGGTAAACGAAGAAGTGCTGAAAAATGTGGTCATACAGGCATTTAATGAAATGCTCGGCAGCAGGAGTACCTATCAGAAGCGGCTTCAGGACAACCTTGCAAAGGTACTTCGTGGGTATGAAGATGAGCAGGCACTGGAGATAGACAAGCGGTTGGCTGAACTTCAGCAGGAGCTTATCAACCACGCTTCCCGCAAGGAGGACTACAACGACATTGCCGATGAGATATTCCGCCTTCGTGAGATGAAACAGAAGAACTTCACCGACACCGCCGTCCGTGACGAACAGGTCAAGCGTATCAACGAACTGACCGAGTTCATTCAGCAGCAGGATTCCGAACTGACCGAGTTTGACGAGAGCCTTGCCCGGCGGTGGCTTAAGGAGATTGTCATCTGGGACGATAGGTTTTCTGTGGAGTTGAAGTCGGGGGTGAGGGTTGAGATTATGGTGTGATTTTTACCAAAGTCGAGAAATCTATGTCATTCCTATTTTTAATATCTTCCCATTTTAGTTTTTTTGTAAAGACCATAGTGGAAACGATATGAAATGCTATTATCATATGGTACTTCTGGTGCAATGTTTGTAGGACCCTTTTCTCTATATGAAAAATGAAAGAACTTTCCGTTTTCCTCGATAGCTGTTATAACATTACTATCATATAAAAGTTGCAGAAATTCTTTAGGGTCTTCAACAAACGCAGGGATATCTTTCGCATTATTTAAAATGTAATCTATGTATTCATTATATTTTTCTTGGTAGTATTCAAATGAAAACTCTGGTTCAGAAAAAAAATCAAAAAATTTTTTGAAATGGACGAAGTCATTTTCAGAGTAATAAAATGATAGCTGGTCTTTTAGAGAACCAAGAAAATATTCTGAATATAGATTTTGGAACTCATCGCTATTATATATGGAATAGTTGAATTTTAATTCATTACCCATGTTCTTACGTTTCATAAGATCTTGCTGTATCTTTAGAATTCTTTGAATATCACGTGGTCTGCTTAAGGAAATTTTTAAGAATTCCATAAATGCTGTATCAAACTCACGCTCACTGGAATTTGATGATTTTAGTTTCCAGTCAAAGTATTCTTCCCAAATGCCCTCCTTTTCATCGGTTTGATTGTAGCACAAAAGCTTATTTGCCATTTTGTAAAGATTTGATGATGGATAATCTTTATATGTTGTTCTCCATTCTAAAAGTACTGAGTTATCTGAGAGCTTATTCGTTGCATTTTGCAAATTTATAGCGTTAAAAATATCAGGGCGCAATAGTAATACAACCTTAATTTGTCCTTTTGAATCTCTGACATTAGAAAAAAGTTCTGTGTTTAACGACCAACAGGCATTTGCAAGACCTTTTATACAATCAAGATACTCATTATATGGGATTTGCTTGGGTCGAACATCAATACCATCAATAAATAAAATAATATTTTTTGTTAGTTTTAGTTTTTCAATAGATTGGCTAAATTGTTGGCAGATATAATATAGATTCATTTGTAAGCGCTGCTCACAAAATTCTGTAGTTGTTTCTGTGTTTGCGCCCGATTCAATGTGCTTGGAAACTAATTTGGCTGCTAAAGCACTTTTATCTACGATTTTTAATGCATTAACAATTTCTGGCGAAAAAGCCTTGTTGTAATATTCATCTATAGCGGATAATAATTTGTTTATGTTACTTTTGTTAAACAATGATATAACCTTATCATCCTCGGCAATGCTTTTTGAAACAAGGAGTAAAAGGATTGTTTTCCAGATATCAACATAGCCACTAATGTCAATTTTTTTGCTTTTTCTTAATTCATAAAATTTTTCGTAGTCTGTACCACTAATGAACTTAAGCAACGACTTATTGTTTTTATACTCTGAATTGCTTAGATAGGAAGCATATGCGGTTTTTCCTGTGCCTTTTTCGCCGAGTAAAAAATAAATGTGCTGCTCTAACAAATCATCCAAATATGAGTTTTTTACAAAAACACTTGTAAGTATTTGCTTATTACCTCTTTGGAGATAGTTTTGTGCATCAGAAAAGCCAAGATTCAATTCTTTGATTGTTTTATTCATTTCTTAATTCCTCCTGAAAAGTTTTTCACGCTGTGTTTTGATTAAGTCGTTTATTTGCCTTGGACACTTACATATTTGTACGGCTAAAGATACTTAGGATACGAAAAAATCTCTCCCGCCCAACACCACACCACTTCCGCACACCCGACCCACTTACCGTGTATCGCTGTGAAACTGCTGTCACCGCAGACATATTACCCTATACGCCAAATCACCATATTCCACCAAAACAGCATAGTCTGCCCAATGCCCACAAACCGCACCGTTAAGCCGCATACCCCGATTTACTCCGCTTTCCTTGACATCGAAACCACGCACTCAACATGCCGCGTGAACGGGAACATATCGAATGGCTGAATCGCGCCGATGTCGTAGTACTTCGAAAGCGACCTGAGATCCCTCGCCAGCGTGACCGGATTGCATGAAATGTAGACAACTCGCTCCGGTCTGATGACGGAAAGCGCCCGGAGGAATTGCTTGTCTGCCCCTGCGCGTGCCGGGTCCATTATCACCGCGTCGAAGTGAACTCCCTTCTTGGCGCGCTCCCGGAGGTACTCCCCGGCGTCGCCGCGGTTGAACGCGATGTCCCGGGTAAGCCCGTTGAGCTTGCAGTTCTGTACTGCGTCGCGTACCGCCGCGGAGTTGTATTCTATCCCCTGAACGGACTTAACGCGGTCGGAGGCGATTATCCCTATCGTGCCGGTGCCGCTGTACGCGTCCAGGAGCGTGTCCGATTCCTTCAGCGCAGCGGCATCCACCGCGTAGGAATACAGCCTTTCCGCCTGCTGCGGATTCACCTGATAGAAGGATTGCGGCGAGATCCGGAAGCGCTTTCCGCATATCTCGTCAATGATGTAGCCGTCGCCGTACAGTGTTTCGGCGTGATCCCCCAGCGTGAGGAATTCCGGGCTGCGGTTGACCGAGTATGTAACGGTCTTTATTGCCGGGAACTTTTTCACGAGGGCGGCGGTGAAATCCCTCTTCTTAGGGAACATGGGCACCGCCCCGACGATATTCACAAGTATCTCCCCGGTGTTCCTGCCGATGCGCACCAGAACGTGCTTCACGAATCCTCGGTCCGTGCCGGGATCCCACGGGCGTATCCGGAAAGAGCGCATCAGTCCGCGGATCCCCACGATGATCTCGTCTGCCCTGGGGTCGTTTATCATGCAGCGGTCGATCCCGACGATACCGTTCCTGGAGGACTGATACACCCCCGAGATGATATTCCCGTTCCTGTCGCTGCGGAATACCGCCTGTACCTTGCAGCGGTAGCCAGTAGGGTCCTCCATGGGGATTATCCGCGACACCTCGCCGTATTCTCCCAGGAGCCTGTTCAGGTCCTTCATCTTCCAGTCCAGCTGCTGTTCGTAGGACAGGTTGGACAGCTGACAGCCGCTGCATTTTCTGGCAACGGGACATACTTTTTCTGACATGCAATTCACCGGCTTTCTCTGTAATAATACCATTGTACCATAAATACAGTCGTTTGTAAATAGAAAACCCGGTAAAATTACCGGGTGGAAATTATATAAAATATGCTCAGACGTATCAGTCTATTGTGAGCAGATCCATAACGCTTACATTGAATACCTTGGCAAGGGAAATGATCTCGATGTCCGTAATGAATCTCTGACCGGATTCAATGCGCTGCACTGCATTCTTGTCGATGTCAAGGTTTATCACCTGAAGTCTGTCGGCAAGCTCGCGCTGAGAGATCTTTAGCATTTTTCGATATTTGGCAACATTAAGACCGCAGATATTGTTTCTGCCGTCGGGGGTTCGGTTGTTAAACATAGGAAGGCTCCTTTTCTTATCAGTTTTGTGAATGCATATATACATTCCAGTATTGTTCCATTATCTATTATAAGATATATATTGCTGCCATGTGACACCTAAGGGACGTCAAATACAAACTTTTTTTAATTGTGTTACAAAATATGGAAAATAAAACAGACTGTTGAAATAAATTAGATGGAGTATCACATGGTGCAGGTATATTCTGAAAGCTATTATATGTCGTCTGGCTGAGGATATTCCACCGGAAAAATCGAATGGATACATCTCCTTCCAGGGGACGTAAAGAAACTGTTATTATCTGCCGAGTGCATTGAGAAGGCTGAGAGCAAACCACTTGACCTCCGGCTGGTCGGATATCTCCCACAGTCGGGAGGTGCAGAAGACGGCTTCCTCGCTGCGATAGAGCATTCCGAGCCGCAGGCGGCGTTCGGGATTGTCGATGACCCACACCTCCGGCTCCACGGAAGTCCCGGAGAGGTCAGCGCAGCGGCTGTGCATGATAATATTGTACCACTGCGGCGTAGTGTAATTTTCGCAGGGGAAATTCGCCAGCAGGTCGGAATCCCGGTCGATCAGCGTTCCCAGAGTACCGGTGGGAACGGGCTTTCCCATGCTCTCAGAGATGCTGCGGAACATTCCGTAGCACCAGAAATCCGTGCAGTATTCTCCCGGCAGGGAAGTGCCGTCCAGCAGTGGAATACACAGCGTGCCCGGCTTTTTCGCCTTTTCAGCTTCGTGGGTGATCTCAAGAGTCCTGCCATTGTAGGAGATCTCCTGCTCGGTGATTTTTACGTTGATGTCCGGGTAGATGTACAGCGTGTAGTCGTTCTGCGCCTCTCCGCCGACGGATATGTGAAGGTTTGCGGTGACGGGCTTGTCGCAGCCTACGCTGAACACAATGCTTTCCGCGCGGAATATCCTGCCGTTCCGGGACACTATCCCGGCTCTGCCACTTTCGAGGACTTTGTCGCCGCAGGTCAGCACCCAGTCTATCCCCTCGGCGGAGTAGTCCGGCTCCGTGCTGGAAATCAGCAGACCGCACTGTATTTCCGCGGCGGCGCTGTACACAAATCCGTCCAGCTCGGCAAGCACCACGGTTTCGCCGCAGTAGTTCCGCCATTCCTCCGGTGTCACCAGACCCTTGGACTTCATGTGCGCGTTGAGTATTCCCACGGTGGCAACGCCCTGCCCGGGGAAGTCCTGGATATCCAGCAGCTGGAATCCGCTCATCATGGAGCTGCGCAACGCGGTTTCAATGTCCCGGCGGTAGCAGTCCACCGCGAGCGCTCCGGAAGCATGGAAGAAATCCTTCCAGCGGTGGAGCATTCCGGCTTCCTCCAGCCCTTTCCGGTATGCCGCGTAAGCCTCGTGCCGTACCGGACCGGTGTATTCCTTTATCTCGTCGAAATCCGGGAACACCGCGTACTGTCCGACTTCGTGGGATATCACCGGAACGTGCACGGATATGTTGTCCCAGCTTTCCGCTTTGACCTTCTTCATCTCCGTGCCGTACTGTATCATGATCTCGCCGTTTTCGTCCGCGACCTGGGTCTCTCCGAGGGCGGCGGCTTCGTCGATCAGCGGATCGTAATTGTGCACGCTGTTAGGGTAGTTCGTCTGGATATGCCCCTGGGGAGCGTCGCACATCGCGTAGCTTCCGCGGATAAGTCTGTCCTTGCCCAGGCGGACTCCGCTGAAGAAGTCCTCCTGCTCAAGCACGCAGGGGACGAACTGGAAGTTGTTGGAGCCACCGGCGTACATCTTGTCCGGGTACTGCGCCCTGTATCCGGCGATGAGTTCGTTCAGGCGCTCCTTGCTGCCCCAGAGCTCGTTGCCCATGCTCATCATGACGAAGCTGGGGTGGTGTCCGAATTCCCGGAGGATACGCCAGCCCTCGTCCCGGAGGAACTCATGCTCCGCGCCGAACTCGTCCGGGATAGTCCCCCAGAACGGAAGTTCCGGCTGGAGGTATATCCCGAGCCTGTCCGCCGCCGTGAATGCCTCGTCAGGAGGGCAGCAGGTGTGGTAGCGGACGTGGTTTATGCCGTATTCCGCCAGCTTCCCGAAGAACTCCAGCCAGGAGTCCACGTCCGTGGGCATGTATCCGGTCGCCGGGAACACCATTCCGTCGTGCTTACCGCGCAGGAAAGCCTGCCTGCCGTTCACCAGGAGCGTCCTGTCGTCGTGGGACAGCCGTCTGATTCCCACCTTCAACTGGCGGATATCTCCGCCGACTGCGACCTCCAGGGTTACGAGGTCCGGGGAATTGTCGCTCCACAGCGGAACGTCCTCCGGGATTTTTATGTCGCATTCCACGGGCTTTCCGGCGGTGAATTCAACCGCAGCGCTTCCGTATTCGCGCTCGTCGTCGTATACGCGGATCTCCGCCGTCCCAGCGTTCTCGCCGACGATCTCCGCGCGGACGTGCAGGGAGCGCAGGTCGTCGCCGGTGTAAGCATACACATACTGCGCGTATGCGTGGTACGCCCGGAGTTCAATACGACCCACAATGCCGTTCCAGTTGGTCTGGGTGTCCCGGGATGTGAGGTGACCGCCGCCGGTGGGGTAGTCGGTGTTATCCACCCGGATAACCAACTCGTGATTACCGGCGGCTGTCCCGGTGAGGGAGCAGCGGTGCGGCGCGCAGAGGGAGGAGCAGTCCTCCAGGGGCTTACCGTCCAGGTAGACCCGGGTCTTGCGCGTGCGCTCAAGGAAGAGGGTGATATTGCGCTCCGCCATTTCCGGGGTGATCTCGATGGTCCGGCGGAACCACGCGAATCCCTCAAACTTGTGCAGATCGGTCAGGCAGCCATATTCGATCTCGGGGTTGAGCCTGCCTAGTCCGGCGTTGGAAGTGGAATCCGGCAGGTTTATCCTGTCGGGGTATTTATCGGGCAGTACGTCAGCCTTGCTCTCATCAAGCAGGACTTCCCACTGACCGCTCAGATCGGTTATTATCATGTTGACCTCCATGGTATTATAGCTGTGGATTTTCCTTTCCTTATTATATAAGAAAAATTCCCGGAAATCAAGTGCTTTTTTGATTTGTGCAAAAAAATGCCGGGCATATTTTTCCGCCCGGCTGATAATATGAGGTACGCTGTATGACAACAGCAGGATGGAATCGTCAGATCACACCGCGAACTGGCTGTTGTAGAGGTTCGCGTAGAATCCGTTCTGGGCGAGCAGCTGCTCGTGATTTCCCTGCTCGATGATGTGGCCATCCTTCATTACGAGGATAACATCCGCCTCGCGGATAGTGGAAAGGCGGTGAGCAACGATGAAGCTCGTTCTGCCCTTCATCATCTTCGCGAAGGAGTCCTGAATCTTGATCTCGGTTCGCGTATCTATAGAGGAAGTAGCCTCGTCCAGGATAAGCATAGGCGGCAGGCAGAGCATTACGCGCGTAATGCAGAGCAGCTGCTTCTGACCCTGGGAAAGGCTTCCGCCGTCCTCGCCGATGACCGTGTCGTATCCCTGCGGCATTCTCTTGATGAAGCTGTGCGCGTGGGAAGCCTTGGCGGCGGCGATTACCTCCTCGTCGGTGGCGTCCGGCTTGCCCATGACGATATTGTCGCGGATAGTTCCGGATTTCAGCCAGGTTTCCTGAAGCACCATGCCGTAGCTTTCACGCAGGCTGCGGCGCGTTACATTCCGGATATCGCTGCCCTCCACGCTGACGGAACCGCCGTTTACGTCGTAGAAGCGCATGAGCAGGTTGATTATCGTGGTCTTTCCGCAGCCGGTGGGACCTACGATGGCAACGCGCTGACCGGGCTTTACTGTAAGGCTGAGGTCCTCGATGAGCTTTCTGTCAGGGACATAGGAGAAGGACACGTTGTCCAGCTCTACGCTGCCCTTTACGTTGGTGAGCTTTACTGCGTCTGCAGGCTCCTCAACCTGGGGCTTTTCCTCGATGAGTTCAAACAGGCGCGCAGCGCAGGCAAGCGAATTCTGAAGCTCAGTGATAACTCCGGAGATCTCGTTGAACGGCTTGGTGTACTGATTCGTATAGGAAAGGCAGCAGGAGAGCTGACCTATAGTGAACGCCGCCGCAGTACCTGCGGAGGAAATACACATCAGCGCGCCGCACAGCGCAACTCCGGCGTAGATAACGCTGTTCACGAATCTGGTTGACGGATTGCTGAGTGAGGAGTAGAACGTAGCCTTGAGCGAATATTCCGCCAGGCGGTCGTTGATAACGTCGAAATCCCGGAGGGACTTCTCCTCGTGGGAGAATGTCTGCACGACCTTCTGGCTGCCGATCATCTCGTCGATGAAGGCAGTCTGCTTACCACGGGTTTCAGTCTGTAAACGGAACATGCGGTAGGTCCTGCTGGCGATGAACTTCGCCACGAACAGCGAAAGGGGAGTGGCAACTACCACAACGACGGCGATAGGCCAGCTGATGGTGAACATGAATATCAGCGCGCCGACGATGGTCGCAACGCCGGTGAACAGCTGGGTGAATCCCATCAGAAGACCCTCGGAGAACTGGTCTGCGTCCGCGATAACGCGGTTCACGATGTCGCCGTAGGGATTAGCGTCGATATAGCTGAGCGGAAGCACCTCGATGTGCCGGAAAGCCGCGTTGCGTATATCCCTGACCACATGGTAGGTGATACGGTTGTTGATGGCGTTCATCACCCACTGGAGCACCGCAGTGATTCCGATGACGACAGCCGTTTTCATGAGTATCTGCGCCACATTGGAGAAGTCAACATTGTCCTTGCCTGCGATCTCGTCGATGGCGTTTCCAATGAGGATAGGCGCGTAGAGCGTCAGAGCCACGATGACCACTGCAAGTATCATCGAAACGGCGATGAAAAATCCGTGCCGTCCGACGTAGTTGAGCACCTTTTTCATAGTGCCCTTAGGGGCGGTCTGCCTTGTCCTTTTTGTGTTCGCCATTTATACCGCCTCCTTCTTGAACTGGGAATTGTAGATCTCGCTGTATACCGGGCAGTTTTCGAGAAGCTCGTCATGCCTGCCAATTCCGACTATCTTTCCGTCGTCGAGCACGATTATCTTGTCAGCGTGCTGTATCGAGGAGGTGCGCTGGGATACGATGAACACTGTGGGATCGCTGTCCATCTCGCGGATCGCCTTACGGAGCGCGGCGTCGGTCGCGAAATCCAGCGCGGAGGCGCTGTCGTCAAGTATCAGTATTTCGGGCTTCCTTACCAGCGCCCTTGCGATGGTGAAGCGCTGGCGCTGACCTCCGGAGAGGTTCTTGCCGCCCTGTTCGATCTCGTAGTCCAGACCGCCCTTGCCTTCAATAACGTCGGCTGCCTGCGCGGTCTTTGCCGCCGCCATGATCTCCTCGTCGGTGGCGTCGGATTTCCCCCACTGCATGTTCTCGCGGATAGTGCCCTTGAACAGCACCGCCTTCTGCGGAACCACGCCGATCTTCATGCGGAGCTCCTCCGGGTCGAAGCTGTCGGCGTTCCTTCCGCCTATGAGCACTTCGCCGCCGGTCGCGTCATAGAACCGCGGAATAAGGTTCACCAGGGAGGATTTACCCGAGCCTGTGCCGCCGATGATCCCGACAGTTTCGCCGCGCTTGACTGCGAAGCTCATTCCCGTGAGGGAATCCTCGCCGGCGTTAGCGTATCTGAGGGATACGTTGCGGAATTCCACCGCGTAGTCCTCGCTGCCGTGAATGCTGCTGTCCTCGGACACGGTCTGGGAGGAGTGTATCTCGAAGATGGACTGCACGCGGTTTCCGCAGGCAACGGACTTTGTAAGGCTGATGATGAGGTTAGCCAGCTTGATAAGCTCCACCAGTATCTGGGACATGTAGTTATACAGCGCCACCACATCGCCCTGGGAGAGGTCGCCGTTGTTTACCTGCACGGCTCCGGTCTGGATAAGCCAGATTATTGCCAGATTAATGATGACGTAGGTCAGCGGATTCATCAGCGCGGAGATCCTGCCGACGAACTTCTGGGCGGCGGTCAGCTGGTCGTTGTGCTCGGTGAAGGACTGGATCTCTTCATCCTCCTTGCAGAAAGCGCGGATCACACGGACGCCGGTGAGGTTCTCACGGGTGATCCCGAGTACCTTGTCCAGTCTGGACTGCACCTTCTTGTACAGCGGAATGCACCACAGCATGATTCCGAAAACCACCACGGAGAGCAGCGGTATAGCCGCGACGAATATCAGCGCCGCCTGGACGTTTATGGTGAACGCCATGATCATTGCGCCGAATACCACGAACGGTGAGCGCAGCAGCAGACGGAGCGTCAGATTGACGCCGTTCTGTATCTGGTTCATGTCGCTGGTCATTCGCGTGATGAGGGTGGAGGTGCCTATCCCGTCGATCTCAGTCCAGGAGAGGGACTCAATGTGGCGGAACAGCTCGTGCTTCACCTTGGCGGAGAATCCAACCGCCGCCTTTGCAGCGAAGTACTGCGCGGTGATGGAGAATGCAAGCCCGACTACGCCCAGTCCGACGAGCAGACATACCATTCCGACGACGTAGCCCGTGTCACCGTTCGCGATACCGTTGTCGATTATGTTGGCGATCACCAGGGGAACGAAAAGCTCCAGAAGTGCTTCCAGCAGTTTGAACAGCGGACCGAGCACGCATTCCTTTTTGTATTTCTTGATGTGTACAAGCAGCTTGAACAAAATTAATTACCTGCCTTTCCTTTTTAGCTCTTGACAAAACACATATTATAGTATATCATAAAGCCAGGATATTTTAAAGGTATAACCTGTAAAATCCGTATACTTTTTTTGTATAGGTCGAATAGCTTGTCAATATGGAGGTATTATGGATCTCAAGCAGCTGAAATATTTTGTCACCGTTGCGGAGGAGGGCACGATAAGCGCTGCCGCAAAGAAGCTCTTCATGTCGCAGCCGCCGCTGAGCATTCAGATGAAGTTACTGGAGCAGGAGCTTGGCTGTCCGCTGTTTGAGCGCGGTCAGAAGCATATCCGCCTGACGGACACCGGGAAGCTGCTCTACGACAGGGCTCAGAATATTCTGAAGATGGAGGCGAGCATGCGGCAGGATATAGAGGCGTGCTCCCGGACGGAAAAGGATACCATACGCCTGGGAGTGGTGTCCTCCGTGATCTGCACCCGGGGCGGCGAGTGGATCTCCGGATTCCTGGCGGATAACAGCGAAGTACGCTTTGAGATAACTGAAGCGAATACCTACTCCCTGCTGGAGAAGCTGCGGTCGGATATAATCCACGCTGCTCTGGTGCGGACTCCCTTTGCGGAGAGCGAATTTGAGGTACACGGTCTGGTCAGCGAGAAGATGATAGCAGTGCTTCCCGGGAAATCCGGGGAGAAGCACATCACCATGGCGCAGCTTGCAGAGCAGCCGCTGATTCTGTACCGCCGATGGGAGAGTATAATCCTCCAGGCGTTCCGGGAGAAGGAGTTGGAGCCTCGCTGCGTGTGCATGTGTGACGACGCGCGGACTGCGGTGGACCTGGCGGAGCGCTCCGTCGGCGCGGCGGTTGTTCCGCAGTCCGCCCTGGGACTTGTATACCCGGAGCGCGCCAACTGCCTGGAAATCCCGGATTGCCCGATCGAAACGCAGATAGTGCTCGTCCACAAGCCCGGGACCTATTTTCCTGATAGTGTGCACAGGTTCATTGAGTATATCGAGGGTCGAGTATAGAAAATGGGGCTGCAATCGCAGCCCCACTGGTATTTATTCTGCTCACGGTGCATGCACGGTGAACGTGATGGAAATTGTATCAACGCACTTCTTTGCGCCCAGCGACATGATCTGCGCGGAGCAGTCAGTGAAGTCCCCGTCGGGAGTACGCGCTTCCTTGGGGACGTCGCTTACCCACGCGTTGTAGAGGTTCACACGGGTGCAGTGCTTGTCGTCGCTGGTGGTGAACTCCCGACCGTCAAGCTGATAGGGGGAGCCGTTGATGAGGATATTGTCTATGCTCACGGTGTAGCCCGGGAACAGGTCCTCGCCGTTGGAGATACCCAGCGCCGCGAACGCCACGCCCTTTGCGGCGCCGCAGCCCGTGAAATCCAGACTGACTGTGTAGGTTCCCTCGCCGGTGATGAGGGCGTTGGTCTCCTTGATACCCTTGGTCTTGTTGTTGGGGTCGTACTTGTCGCCCACGCTGTAGCACACGGTGTAATCCGCGCTCTGGTACATTATCCACGCGATCGCCGCGTCGTCCGAGGGAGCGTATTCCACGTCCGCCATTGCGTTGTTCTCAACAGCCTGACGAGTCTCCTCAATTCGGGTTTTCGCTCCTGATTTGATGTCCTCAACAGATTTCCCGGCCTCGTTCGCATAGGCGCGGCTGCTGAACAGCTCCGCCAGGGTTTCATCGGAAAGGGTATTTGTGGAGCGCTTGTAGAAGCTGCTGCAATCCCAGAGGACGGGGCATAAATCATACAGGTCGCAGTTGTCCATGAGGTTGGAGTAGAACAGGTCGGTGTCCGGCTTGATTCCGCCGTTCTTCATCATTACGGCGTATTCGCCGATCACCACGCCGTAGCCCTGCTCGGAGAACTTGCTGAGCTTCTCAAACAGCTCGTTCATCTCATCGTAGTCCCCGGGGGAACCCCACTGGTTCACACCGTCCGTTCCGCAGTAGTCCCAGGGAGTGTAGTAGTGCACGGAGAGCAGCAGCTTGCTGTCCGCGGAATCCTCCGGCATGACGAAGCGGTCGTCGCAGGTCTTTGTGATGTCGGTATTGTACCCGGCGATTAGCAGGAAGCGGTCAGCGTTCTTTCCGCCAAGTCCGCGGATAGTTTTTACGAATTCGCTGTTTATCTCGTTGGTCTTTTCGTAGCATTCATTCTCGGTAAGTACGCCCTTGGAGCCGGTTATGTTCTTGTCGTTGAGGCGGTCGCCGAGCTCCTCGTTGGCGGATTCAAATATCAGCTTGTAGGAGCTGTCAGCAAAGTGCTCTCCTATCTGCGTCCACATGGATTTATACATATCCATCGCCTGCTCGCGCACCGCCTCGTCCGCAGCGCCGAACATTCCCCACCAGCTGCCATCCCAGTGGTCGTTGATGATGACGTACATGTCCTCGTCCAGCGCCCAGTTGACTACCTCGTCAACACGGTCCATAAGCCTGCTGTCGATGGTGTAGTCGCCGCTCTCGAAGTACATGCCGTTAGTCCAGGATACAGGAATGCGTATCGTGTCGAATCCGGCCGCCTTCATACCTTGGATCATTTCCCTGGTAGTGGTTGGCTGCCCCCATGAGGTTTCCGCCAGGGTGGGACTGGAGCCATTGAGATAGCCCTGGTGGTTATAGGCTTCCAGGGTGTTGCCCAGGTTGATTCCGTTGCCCATAGCGCGGATAACTTCAAGGGAAGTCATGCTGTTGCCCTCGGTAGGGGTATTTTCCGGAGCGCCGCTCTCGCTGCTGCCCATGGAATCCGCAGAGGAGCTGCCCGGCTCCTCTGATTTATTGCACCCGGTCAGCGACATTATAAGCGCCAATGTTGCAGACAGTGCTGATTTCAGTATTGCTTGTGAATACATAGATACCTCCATGTTGTATGACTGTTTCATCGCGTTAAAACGATTACATATATTTTATCACGGGGCTTGTAAAATTTCAAGTGGGTTTGTGAAATTAATTTATAAACAATCACCAAAAGGAAAGATAGTGATACTATTCGGGAAAAAAGTTCCGTTAAAATAACATAATATGGCACAATCCCTTGATTTTTTGGCTGAACTGAACTATAATAATAGTATGAAATGAAAGCGGCAGGGTGAAAGCATGAAAACATCATTAAAGAGAAAGCCGGTCACTCCGGCATACATTTCCGAAAAGGAATTAGCAGAAATCAAACCGGACTACCGCAAATGGCGGCGGCGTCTGTTCTATATGAACCTGTTCATCGCTCTTATGGTGGTGGTTCTGGAGATATTCGTGAACATTATCCTTATCGCCGAGGACAAGGCTAACGACAGTCTGCTGCGGCAGGCGGTGCTGTATTTCCTTATTCCATCAGGACTGAATCTCCTGGCGGTACTGGTTGACCATATCCTGCTGCGCTTATTTCCGGACCGGGACTGGCTTCTGAATTACGCGATGGTCATTACGGTGGTTTTCATGTGCTCCGTGGTGGCGGTGACGCACTATGTGTTTTCAATTACGCTGACGGCGTTCCTGCTGCCAATTCTGATCTCCGTTGTTTTTGTGAACCGGAGGCTTACCGATACGACCGCGCTGTGCTGCTGTATCGGACTTCTGATAGCGGTCGCATGGCGGAACATCGATGGAAACGAGGCCGCCCGGAATTTCGTTATACCCGAAATGGTCATCTCCCTGGGTATAATCTTCCTGTCCGTAATGGTGTCCCGGGTGCTCATCTCCATGATGGAGCAGCAGAATCAGAAGCTGATCAATGCCATCGCAGAGGAAAAGCGCTCCCAGGAGGACGCCCTGGCAGCCAACAAAGCCAAAAGCGCGTTCCTCGCTAACATGTCCCATGAGATCCGCACGCCGATAAACGCGGTCCTGGGCATGAACGAGATGATCCTCCGGGAGGAGAGGGAGCCGGAGATCCGCGGCTATGCCGAGAATATCCGCACCGCCGGGAATTCGCTGCTTGCCATCGTGAACGATGTGCTTGACATCTCCAAAATAGAATCCGGCAGAATAGAAATAAGCAACGGCGAATATGAACTCAGCTCCCTTGTCAGCGACTGTTGCAGCATGACCGCGCTTCGCGCACAAGAAAAGGGACTTTCGATGAATGTGGTGTGCGACGGGGAGATCCCACTGAAGCTGATAGGCGACGAGCCGCATATACGGCAGGTGGTGGTGAATCTGCTGACAAATGCGGTGAAGTACACGGAAAATGGCGGCGTCACACTCACGGTCAGCGGAGCGGTGGACGGAGATTTATGCCGCCTGCGCTTCTCGGTACTTGACACCGGCTCCGGGATAAGTGAAGCGGACCAGGGGAAGCTGTTCGACCAGTTCCAGCGGCTGGACCTTATGCGCAACCGCAACATCGAGGGCACGGGTCTGGGACTTGCGATAGTCCACCGGCTGACGGAACTCATGGGCGGCACGATATCTGTGAAGAGCGCCCTGGGGGAGGGCAGCGAGTTCCTGTTCGAGGTTCCGCAGAGGATCGCCGCCGGGGCGCCGTCGGGTAAGCTGAACGTGAACTATTCCACGGCGGAACCGGCGGTGTATTCGCACTCGTTCGAGGCACCGGAGGCAAGTGTGCTTGTGGTGGACGACCTGCCGGTTAATCTGTTGGTTATCGTGAATCTGCTCAAGGATACCCGGATACAGACCGACACCGCCGGAAGCGGCGCGGAGTGTCTTGAGGCGGCTTCCAGAAAACACTACGACCTTATTCTGATGGACCATATGATGCCGGAAATGGACGGCGTGGAAACCTATCGCAGGCTGCGTTCTGATGCAAATTCGCCGAACTGTGGGACTCCCGTCATAATGCTGACCGCCAACGCCCTTGCCGGAGTGCGCGAGGAGTATCTCAGCGAGGGCTTCGCGGACTACATACCCAAGCCGGTTCGCGGCGACAGGCTGGAGCAGGTGATCAGGAAGAACCTCCCCCCGGAGCTGGTGCTTCCGCCGACCTGCCGGGAGGAACTCCCGGAGGACTGCTCCGTGGATTTCACGGCGCTGACCGAAGCGCTTCCGCAGTTGAATCTACCGATGGCAATGCAGTATTGCTGCAACAGCCCGGAGCTTTACACCGAGGTCCTGCGAGACTACTGCGAGAGCGGCAGGTACGACGAGATGGAGCGCGCCTATTCAGAGAAGCGCTGGGAGGACTATTGCAGGTGCGTGCATTCCCTCAAGAGCACGTCGCGGACCATCGGACTGGACGGGCTGTCGGAACGCGCCCGGGCTTCCGAAACCGCGCTGCGGCAGGGCTGCGTGGATTTCGCGGTGATTGACCACGACGGGCTTGAGCAGGAATACGCGGAAGCGCTGTCGGCAATAAAAGCATTCATAAATAAGGACAAGAGAGAAGTATTATGCCAGAATTCATTGAAATAAACGACCTCAACGCCCCGGGCTGCGAGGTATTCACGAAGCTGACCGAGGCGCAGCTGAGAAACCGCCTGGAGCCGGAAAAGGGAATATTCATCGCGGAAAGCCCCAAGGTCATCGACCTTGCGATCAGCGCAGGATATGAACTTGTGTCCATACTGACCGAGAAGCGCTGCCTGGATGGCTGCGCCAGTGGGATCATACAGCGCTGCGGAGATATCCCGGTGTACCTTGCGCCGCCGGAGGTGCTCTCGCAGATGACCGGATACAAGCTGAACCGCGGAGTACTGTGCGCAGTCCGCCGTCCGAAGCCCCGTTCCGCGGAGGAGATCTGCCGGAATGCCCACCGCGTCGCGGTCCTCGAAAATATCGTGGACAGCACCAATATCGGCGCGGCATTCCGTTCGGCGGCGGCGCTGGGAATAGACGCTGTGCTGGTAACTCCCTCCTGCTGCGACCCTCTGCTGCGGCGTTCAGTCCGGGTCAGCATGGGGACGGTGCTGCTGGTTCCCTGGGCGGTCATCGGCGAGGAATCCTCCGACTGGCCCGGGAAGGGAATCGAGCAGCTGCACTCCTGGGGATTCCGGACGGCGGCGATGGCGCTCAGCGACCGTTCTGTCAGCATTGACGACCCTGCCCTGGCTGCCGAGGACAAGCTGGCAATAATCCTGGGCACGGAGGGCGACGGACTGTCCTCCTCCACGATCGCCAGCTGCGATTATACCGTGAAGATCCCCATGTCCCTGGGGGTGGATTCCCTGAACGTTGCCGCTGCCGGCGCCGTGGCATTCTGGGAGCTGAGGTGGCGCGGAGAGCGCTGAAAACGGAGTAAGCTATGTATTTTCTTTATGAGGACGGCGATGTCCTTAACCGCCCGGTGGAGTGCTTCTATTTTGACACGGATTCTAAGTATTTCCCTGTGCACGCCCACTGGCATTTCTACATGGAACTTGTGCTCATGCTGAGCGGAAATGTCGTCATGTCGAGCGGCTCGGAGAAATTCACGCTGCACAAGGGTGAGATGGTGCTGTTCCACCCCAAGGCGGTGCACTCCATGAGCGGAGCGGACGGAGCTCCTGCGAGGTACGCGGTGATAAAGCTGGACATCAACCGAATGAATCTCACGCCCAGCTACGCGCCTAAATTCCGGAGCATATTCCGCAGCGCCGAGAGGAAGGAAATGGGCACAACCTTTACCTTCGCGCAGTCCGCTGCGATGGGCGCCCCGGAGGTATTTGCGCGTTGCATTGACGAGATGTCCCGGCAGGAGTACGGCTTCGACTTGGTGATACGCACGGAGTTATACCGGCTGCTGATAAGTATTGTCCGCTGCTGGCAGGAGCAGGGATTCTCCGTGGACAGCGAGGCGTATTCCGAGGACGCCAAGTACGATATCTACAGCATAACGGAGTTCATCGACCAGCGGCTCGCTCAGGGAGTCCAGGTGTCGGAGGTCGCTGAGCGGTGCAGTATGAGCTATTCCTACTTCGCCAAGAAATTCCTGTCGGTCTACGGAAAGACCTGCAAGGAGTACATCGAGGAAATGCGCATAATCAAGGCGGAGGAATTCCTGATATTCACGGATTTTGACCTTGACCGCATAAGCCGCGAAACCGGCTTCTCCGATTCACCCCACCTCATAAAGAGCTTCAGAAAGCTGCGCGGAATCACCCCGAAGCAGTTCAGACTGAAGAATCTGGGCGGTAAGTAGGTCCTGTAAATTGTTCGAAAAGTTTGTCATAATCTTGTCACGAACTATGCTTGAATAAAAAATGCCCCCGGCATTTGGCTTATTAGAGCCATTTGCTAAGGGCATTTCTTCTATTGTAATCAATATGCGATTATTCCCACTCGCAAACTTGATGTGTTCACCTCGTTCAAGGTGTGATTTTAACCGCATTTCTGAACAGATTTTTCTTGATATTATTTATATTTTATTCGGTTTTTAAATTTTCGGTATCAAAACGGTATCACTGTTTTATGAGTTTCCTTCCGATTTGTTTGTTCTGCGTTTTACTCTGATGGAACTCTGACACTCCTCTGCGTGCGTCATAGGATACCGCTTGCACCAAGAAACATACTCTTCCTCGGAAATCTCTCCCTTTGACAGCTGCTCCTTCTTCTCGTTCCAAAGGGGCAGCATTTTTGCAAGAGTACCGTTCTTCTTCGTACCGTCGAGCTTCAGGCATACAACTCCGTCAATCTTTCCGACAGTAAGCCCATACATCTCCTCTAACTGAAACAGGGTATGGAGAACGCCGTTATAGTCCTCAATTTCGGGGTCTGAAATAGCATATACGCTCACATTCAGAGCAGCCGCAATCTTCTCAAGCTGCTGTGGTGAAGGGGTGCGGTTTCCTAACTCATAGTTGCGGATTGCAGGCTCGCTTAATCCGCTCATAATACCTAATTCCTTTTGCGACAGGTTTTTGGCTTGTCGCAATTCTTTTATTTTCTGACCTGTTGTCATAATAAAAACTCCTAAAAATGAATTATACATATATTATATCACATACAGTTCAAAAATGAAATAGTTTTTTATAATTTTTTTCAAAAAGGGCTTGACAGTTCATAAACGAACTGATATAATATAGATACAGTTCGATAATGAACTGAATACAGAATAGGAGGAATACGTTATGACAAATGCAGTTTTAATCGACGCAGCAGAGGTTGCGCAGATACTTGATGTATCAAAGGCTTTCGCCTACAAGGTTGTCCGTGAACTGAACGAGGAACTTAAGAACAAGGGTTTCATCACAATAGCCGGCAAGGTAAGCCGAAAGTATTTTGAGGAGAAGTTCTACGGACTTGCAAAGGAGGGTACATAATGCCTGTTTACAAGGACAACAAGAACGGAACGTGGTATGTGTCGCTGTGGTTTACGGCGTGGGACGGCAGTAAGAAGAAAAAGCTGAAACGTGGTTTTGCCACAAAACACGAAGCTGCGGAGTATGAACGCAAGTTCCATAATCAGGAGCAGGGTAAAATGGAGATGACCTTTAGCGATTTCTTTCAGCTCTATAAGCAGGATATAAAGCCCCGCTTGAAGCTGAATACCTGGCTTACCAAAGAAGCAATCATCACCAAGCACATTCTCCCGTACTTCGGAAACCGTGTTATATCGGATATTGCCGCAAAAGACGTAATCAAGTGGCAGAACGAGCTGCGTAACTCTATCGGAGATAATGGAAAGCCTATTTCGGTGCAGTATCTTCACACCATACACAATCAGATAAGCGCAATTTTCAACCACGCTGTACGCTTTTATGACCTACCAAGCAACCCTGCGTCAAAAGCGGGTAATGTAAGCACATCTGAAAAGAAAGAAATGCAGTTCTGGACGCAGGAAGAGTATAAGAAATTCTCCGAGGCGATAATGGACAAACCTCTCGCATTCTATGCCTTTGAACTGCTGTATTGGTGCGGCATTCGTGAGGGTGAGCTGCTTGCTCTGACGTCCGCTGATTTCGATTTTGAGAACAGTACCCTTACCATTAACAAGTCGTATCAGCGGCTGAAAGGGAAGGATGTTATCACATCGCCCAAAACCGTGAAAAGCAACCGCACTATCAAAATGCCCGATTTCCTGTGTGATGAAATGCGTGACCTTGTTTCATCGCTGTATGATTGCAAGCCTACCGACAGGCTGTTTCCCGTAACCAAGCACTTTTTGAAGCACGAAATGGAGCGTGGCTGTAAGGATGCAGGGGTGAAGCGTATCAGAATACACGACATTCGTCACAGTGCAATCAGTTTACTGATTGAAATGGGCTTCTCGGCGGTTGCTATTGCGGAGCGAGTAGGACACGAGAGCATAGACATAACCTACCGCTACGCCCATATGTTCCCATCAACGCAGACGGAAATGGCGGACAAGCTGAATAATATCAGAAAGGAGAGCGAGGAAAATGTCGGCTAAATCACTTGACCCGAAAGGTCGCTTTCGTGGGAAAATAGTATCATTCCGCTGTTCCGAGGAGGAGAATGCTGCGCTTGATGTGGCGGTACAGCTGTCGGGGCTTACAAAGCAGGACTATATCATATCAAGGGTACTGAAAAGGGATGTTGTGGTACAGCCTAATCCGAGGGTGTATAAGGCTCTGAAAGACAGGCTGGAATTGGTGCTCGCAGAACTGAAAAAGAATGGGGAAGCTGCTACAAACAGCGACCTGCTGGAAACAATTAACCTTATCACCGTTACGCTTAACGGCATAAAAGGCGGTGAGGTATAGTGCAGGAAAATGAAAAGACCGCCCCTAATTCATCTGTTGGCGCAGATGAGAGGCAGTCTTCCCAAAGTCTTAACACGAATATTATATCACAACCGCCGCCGAAAATCAAGTGGCTGTCGGACGAAAACAAGATAAACGAGCCGCTGTTCTGCGAATGCTTCTGTCAGAACCGCGAGCTGCGGTGCACGGACGGAATAGTTTACTCGGTTGACGGCGCTTTGAGCCAAGATGAAATTGCCGCCAAAATCTCCGAAATGCTGATTGAGAACGGCATTACCACGGGGATTGCCAAGCGGTCAAAGTCGCTGCTTGAAGCGCTGAAGCTATTCTGTCACAGCGCGCCGACCCAGCCGAGCGAGGACGAGATTCACGTCCTGAACGGCGTTGTAAAGGTTGACGGCGACTGCGGCAGTCCGCCCACGTTCATACCCGAAAAGAGATTTTGCGTAAATCGGCTCAACGTCAGCTACGACTCCGAAATTTGGCGGCACGTTTACTATCCCGAACACTTTCAGACGTTCCTGTATCAGCTGCTTGACAGCGAAGACGTGCTTACGCTGCAAGAGTATCTCGGCTACTGCCTTATTCCGTCCACAAGGGCGCAGACCGCCATGTTCATAATCGGAAACGGCGGCGAGGGCAAGAGCCGTATCGGCGTTGCTATGAATGCGATATTTGGCTCGGCAATGCTGTCGGGCAACTTTCAGCGCGTGGAGGACGATAAGTTCTTCCGCTATAATCTCATCAACAAGCTGCTGATGAACGATGACGATATGCAAATGACCGCCCTCAAATCCACGGGGTACATCAAGAACATCATCACCGCAGAGATACCGATTGACGTTGAAGCAAAGGGCAAGCAGTCGCAGCAGGCACAGATTTACAGCCGTTTTCTGTGTTTCGGGAACGGCTCGCCGAAAGCATTGTACGACAAATCGGACGGCTTTGCCCGCCGCCTGCTTATCCTCACAACTAAACCCAAACCCGCCGACCGCAGGGACAACCCGTTCCTTGCGGATAAATTCATAGCCGAAAAGGAAAGGATATTCTGCTGGATGCTGGACGGGCTGCGGCGGCTCAAAAAGAACAACTTCCGTTTTACAGTAAGCAAGAAAACAAGGGAGAACGTTGCCGAGGCGGTTGCGGAAAACTGCAACATCGTGGATTTCCTCGCAGAAGCGGCTGTCATTAGTGATAGCTCGTCTATCAGCTCCACTACGCTCCACCGTGTTTACGCCGATTGGTGCGAGGATAACGGTCTGACCGCCCTGAAACGGGAAACTTTTATAAATTGGCTTAAGCCTTACCCATAATAATCGCAAATTTGACGCCAAGAATGTGGACGGTACCCGAACGGAAAACAACATAGTGTTCGTTCAGCAGCCTATCGGTGAAGCATACGAGCGCCAGTTCGGAGCTGCCGTCGAGCGTTACAACGCAAAGCAGAAACGAGCCGACAGGAAGATTACAAAGAGTTACTACGAACACATTTTCAAGCGTGACATCTCGCAATCCGTCGTTACCGCTGCCGACAAGCGCAAGAGCTTTTACGAAGATGTGGTGCAGATTGGCGATATGAAGAACACGGGCGTTGGCACGCCTGACGCTGAAATCGCTACCGCTTGCCTGACCGAGTATATGCAAGGCTTTCAAGAGCGAAACCCGAATTTCTATGTGTTTAACGCTGTTCTCCACCTTGATGAAGCTACTCCGCACCTGCATATCGATTATATCCCCGTTGGGCATTACAAAATGGGCGTTGACACTCAAAACGGCATAGCGCAGGCTCTCAAAGAGATGGGCTACGGCAGCGGCAAGGACACTATCAGCCGTTGGCGAGAAGCGGAATGTAAGGTACTCACCGAGATATGCGCAAGGCACGGCATACAAATCGCCGCTCCCCAAAAGTCCCGTGGTAGTCTGACGGTTGAGCAGTACAAGGAGTACGCCAAGATAAGCGAGCAGGTCGAGGAGAAGAAAGAGGAAGTCTCCCGTCTTGATGAGCGAGCTGAATACGCAGACAAGCTGCTGAAGCACCGCGAGGAGCTGAGAACACAGGTTGATGAAATAATCGACAGGTTGGAGGAGCAGTATCAGGAGAAGAATGCCGTCGTTGCTCAATTGGACGAACAGATTGAGGAAAAGTCCTCTGCCCTTACACAGACCGCCGCCGAGCTTGCAGATAAGCAAAGCCTGCTTGAAACAAGCGCCGGAAAGGTAGCAAAGCTAAAATCTATAAGCGAGATTGAAACAGGAAAGACTATGTTTGGCGGAAAGGTTACACTTTCCAAAGAGGACTATGGAACGCTGACCGACCTTGCAAGGAAACAGATAGCCGCCGAGAACAGGGATAGTGAGCTGACCGCCGAAATTGCAAAGCTGAAAAAGGAAAACGAGGAAGCTGCCGAGAGGAACGCTGCTCTTGAACAAAAAATGCGCTCGCTATTACCGCTGAAAGAAGCTCTGCGTAAAGCTGAAAATGAGCTTGGAAGCCTGAAAGCAAAGTACCAAAAGGTGCTGGAGTTTATTGAGGGGTTGAAGCTCACACAGAAGCTGGATGAGTTTTTACATCCTATCGGTCGGGGAATGCGAAAATAAGTGGGCGTTCTTGCATCGCTCCTTTATTCAATTTTGTTTTCAATTAGTATAGATTGTCTATATCGACAAATTTCAGTTTTTTTGATAATCCGATTTGTACTTTTGTACAAATTATTGTAATTTGTATTGCATTTTCTTTAACAATGTGATAAAATGAAATGGGTTATTATAACTTTGTTTAGAAAGGCGGTGTAAAGAATGGCAAAACTTACTATTGATGATTATTTATTTAGAAGCAATGATTTTGAGAATTCGCTCGATGAAGATTATAAGAAGAAGAACGGCATTTTTTACACCGATGTTCAGCTTGCAATAGAGATTGTTGATTATTTAGATATAGACTCTAAAAGCATTATTATCGACCCTTGTTGTGGTGCGGGTAGTTTTCTATATGCCGCTATGTCAAGTGGCTGTGAGAACGTTTATGGCGCAGATTTAGTTGACAAAGCAGTCAAAATGTGTAAAAGCTTAACAGATCTTTCAACAATAAAAAAGTGCGATACGCTCGGCAAAAAAGGAAAAGACGTGCTAAAAGTACTTGGATTAAAAGAAAGAGCGGATTATGTCATTGGCAATCCTCCCTATGCTCCTATGGAAAAGGACATAGTTATTGATACCGATGATTATAATTTTCTTCGTTCTGTTAAGGATGCAGGGAGTAACCTTTTTATTGCAGCAATTTATAGAGCCTTTGAAATCACAAAGGATGAAGGCTACATATCCTATATCATACCGAAGAATTTTCTCCACGTTCGGTCATACAGCGTTTTAAGACGTGAAATTCTGAACAGCAAGCGGATTGTTTCAATTATTGATATAGGTGCTTATTTCTCGGGGGTTCGCGGGGAGCAGATTGTTCTTACTCTGCAAAACTCTCACAAGTCTGATAATGAAATCAGAATTATGAAGTTGGATGACCATAAATTCGTTGATTGCTGTACTGTACCGCAATCCTTTTATAAAGATGAAATTCTTCTTTTCAAAAGCAAAGAAGAATATTCAATCTATTGCAAAATGCAAAAGCCCTACAGGAAATTTGCTGATATTTGCACAGGGTATGTTGGTAGAGGCAGGTCTACATCCGATGAAGCAGTTACCGGTAGGGATATTCGAAAATTTGGTTTCAAGGACAGAGAGGTTCCCAAAAAGGGCAAGCAAGTCTTTATCCAAAATATATATAGCGCAGAGTCAGGTATTATAGCGAGTTTTGCAGGCAGTTATGAAGCTTCACAAACTGTGACTATATTCACTGATGGCGATGAGAAGATGTGCCGATATATTCTTGGTATTCTTCATTCAAGATTGTGTAATTTCTACTTGTACAAATTTTGCTATAACTCATCGAAGCTTACAATGCACACTGACAGGAAATACCTTGAAAATATACCGTTGGTAAAAGACGATAAGTCAAATGAATTTTCACAGCTCATCGAAGCGGTAAAAGCGCTTGAAACGTTGGATTATATGGGTCCAGATTGGTTTGATATGCTTGATAGTATGAATAGACTTGTATACAAGATTTATAATATTGACGAAAAGGAAGCAACTTACATAGACGCTGAAATGCTTTCAATACAGTCAAAGAGGTGGTCAAATGGTAAGTGAAGAAAAAAAGTGTAATGACCTTACAGGCAAAGAGTGGCTTCAAAACTCATTCAGCATTTGGCGTAATTTATCCAAAACGCAGGAAGAAAAGGCTTTCAAACACCCCGCTTCTTACCCTGTGTCTTTGTGTGAAAAGCTAATCCGCACCTTTGCGAAAAAAGGTTGCAATGTCCTTGACCCATTCAACGGCATTGGCTCCACTATGACAGCTTGCCATAATCTTCAATGTCGTGGAACAGGTATAGATTTATCGGAAGAATTCAGCGAAATCGCAAGAGGTCGCATTGAGGGCGATGAAAACATAAGTATCATTGTAGGTGATAGTTTTGCTGAATTAGATAAGCTGGAAGCAAACAGCTTTGACCTATGCGTAACCTCACCGCCGTATTGGGATATCCTCAATATGAAGCGGAGTGCTGATATGAAGGAGTCCATCAACTATTCCGATAGGGAAAACGATTTGGGCAACATTCCCAATTATGCGGATTTCATACTGCTGCTTGGCGATTTGTTTGAAAAGGTAAATCGCTGTCTTAAAGTCGGTGGATATTGCCTTGTCAATGTAATGGACATTCGCAAGAAAAACAGATTCTATCCGTTGCACAGTGACTTGGCAACAGAAATGCAGCGCAGAGGGTACACATTTGATGATATAATCATTTGGGATAGGCAAAATGATTATAACAATATGCGTCCTTTGGGTTATCCGTATAAGTTCAGAATAAACAAGGTACACGAGTATGTGTTAATATTTATTAAAGGATGAGAGGAGTATGTTTATGACAACGCTTAAAGACGAACTTAGATTAAGAGGTTATGGGTATAACTCACAACTGACAAACCGTGCACAAGATATTTTTTTTGATAATCCTGAAGAACTGTGCGAAAGCCTTGGCTTTATTTTAAATCATATCGTAAGATTTGATTTTGAAATTCCTGCCAATTATAACCCATCCATTGGTTACCCAATTGCTAATGGCACCACATCAGGTGGAAATCCTATGAAATACGGAAAAGAGTATAGAATTTATTTTGATACAGTTTATAATATGCCACCAAAACTTCGTTCACGACTTCAAGATGATGACCAAAATCGTATAACAGGTAGTTTTTTTGTAGAAGCGTGCTATTATTTGGGATTTCGACCAGGTTCTTATCAGAATAAAAGTCAAATTCAGAGCAACATATTATCAATCTTCTCTTCTTCTTCCGAACAAGCCGCTTTTGCAAACGGACTTAGGTTATAAGTTGAGGGGGTAATCAATGAATACAGAAATGTCTTATCTTCTCGGTATGATATGTGGTAACGGTGAGATTATCAGAGGCTCATCGGAAACAACAATCTCAATTGATATTCCACATAAGAAGGTTGAAACCGAAGATTTTCACGATGTAAAGTTGTATGTAAAGGCAAGTTTAAGTGATATACGAAATGTCCTTGAGCCACTTGTTGGTTCAGGGCTTTCGCACATTCAGAACGAACATAGCACTATTATATCATTTTCAAAGCCGAACACTGACTATCTTATACGTGAGATATTACGATACACAGGAGCTGCAACTTCTCACGATAATATGCGTGTTCATCAGGATGTCTTTAGTTTTACGGTGGACGAAAAGAAGCAGTTTCTGCGTGGATTTGCCGATGTTACAGGGTATGTAAGAAGGGGCAATGCTTTTATAGACTCGTATAAGCATAGAGTGTATCTTGAAGTGCCTAATAATTGGTTTATGGTTGTAGATATATGTAACCTATTAAAAGATGTGAATGTTCCTGTGCAGTCCATAGATTGGGCTCACCCTAATATGCGTGATGGAAACCTGAAAAAATACAATCAAGGTTCACCTAACTTTTGGAAGAAAGAACACCAAATCAAGATATATGTCAATGAGTTTATGCAAATCGGATTTAGTATAATTCATAAACATCAAGCACTTGAAAAGTATTCGGATGAGCTTGTTGCTGGCTTTAAAGCGAACGGCAAAGAGGCAGCTGATATTACGCACCGCTTCTATTGGGAAGGAAGTGGCAAAAACAAGGTTAAATCACCTCACCCAGGCGAGGATGACGTTTTTCTTCCTGCCGAAATCAGGGGTAAACATTATAATTCTTGGAAAGAGATAGCAAAGGATTTAGGCTATGGTAAATAAGAGGAACGTCCAAAGCGAATTTGATTTATATGAGCCTATGCGATTGTGGCTAAACGATTATCTTTCTGACAAGTACAGAAATTATGAGATAATCACCGTGGACGCTCACAGCGAACGTCTAGATAAAGTACTTAACCGATACGGAATAGTCAATGATACTGCGACAGGCGTAGATATTCAGATTGATGTACTCGGCATTGCTCGCAATAGCAAAGCAGTTAAATTGTTTTTTATTGAGGCGAAGAAAACGAGCTTGACGTTAAGAGACTTGGGACAGCTTTGGGCATACTGCAAACTGATTGACCCAGACGAGGCCTTCCTTATGACATCAGCCGATTTGGGCTCGTTGAACAAGTTGCTAAACACATTTAAGCGTGAGGATTTGTTGGATTTCGGCGATGGCAAGCGTATCAAGAAGATGAAAGTTGCTGTTTGGAATTTAACTACTAATGCGCCTGAAGCGGCTACTATGGTGCCGAAAATTTAGCGGGATAGTTGTTTAACGAAGAAAATAGTATCGCTAAACAAATTACAATAAATTAAAATACCCCCGAAAACCTGTCTGCACAGATTTTCGGGGGTAAATTATGTGCTGGCTACAAATTGGCTACAACCTATAAGCCACTTGCAACTACTTTATATTTTCAGATTTCGGTATCAAAACGGTATCAGAGAGCCTTTTCAACCCCACCAAACCGCATTGTTATGCGGAAATTTCGAGGACGGCGATTATTCCCACTCGATTGTAGCCGGCGGCTTAGACGTGATGTCATAAACAATACGGTTGATATTTTTAACTTCATTTACGATACGGACGGAAACCTTCTCCAGCACGTCATAAGGAATGCGTGAGAAATCCGCGGTCATGAAGTCGCTGGTGGATACGCCGCGGAGTGCGAGAGTGTAGTCGTAGGTTCTGCCGTCGCCCATAACGCCGACGGAGCGCATGTTGGTCAGCACTGCGAAGTACTGGTTGATGCTCCTGTCAAGACCGGCGTTGGCGATTTCCTCGCGGAATATCGCGTCTGCGTCCTGGAGTGTGGCTACCTTCTCGGGGGTGATGTCGCCGATGATTCTGATAGCAAGACCGGGACCCGGGAACGGCTGGCGCCATACCAGCTTCTCGTCAAGACCGAGAGTAGTTCCGAGGGCTCGTACCTCGTCCTTGAACAGCAGGCGCAGCGGCTCGATGATCTCCTTGAAGTCAACGTAGTCCGGGAGTCCGCCAACGTTGTGGTGGCTCTTGATCACAGCAGCGTCGCCCAGTCCGGATTCGATGACGTCGGGGTAGATGGTGCCCTGTACGAGGTAGTCCACCTTGCCGATCTTCTTAGCCTCTTCCTCGAATACGCGGATAAACTCCTCGCCGATTATCTTGCGCTTGGCCTCCGGTTCGGTTACTCCGGCAAGCTTGCCCAGGAATCTCTCGCCGGCATTCACGCGGACGAAATTAACGCCGCTGTCAGCGAATGCAGCTTCGACCTCGTCGCCCTCGTTCTTTCTCATGAGTCCGTGGTCGACGAAAATGCAGGTCAGCTGGCTTCCGATAGCCTTCGCAAGCAGCTTGCAGGCAACGGAGCTGTCAACACCGCCGGATAGAGCCAGCAGTGCCTTGCCGTCGCCGACCTTCTCGCGGATATTCCTGATGGCGGTTTCAGCGTAGCTTTCCATGGTCCAGTCGCCGCGGCATTCGCAGACGTTGTACAGGAAGTTACCCAGCATGTCGAAGCCGCGCTCAGTGTGATTTACCTCCGGGTGGAACTGCACGCCGTAGAACTTCTTCTCAACGTTCTGGATCGCTGCGTAGGGGCACTTAGCGGTGTGGCCGCAAACCTCGAAGCCCTCAGGGAGCTTCTTGATGTAGTCGTTGTGGCTCATCCAGGTGACAGTAGTCCTGTCGATACCCTTGAACAGCAGGGAAGAGGTGTCCACCTCGGTTTCGGTCCTGCCGAATTCAGACAGGGAGCTGTCAACTGCCGTGCCGATCTCTCCGCCAAGTGCGTATGCCATGAACTGTACGCCGTAGCAGATACCAAGAACCGGGACGCCCAGGTCGAAGATCTCCTTGGACATTCTCGGGGAATTTTCAAGATAGACGCTGTTCGGTCCACCGGTGAAGATGATGCCCTTGGGGTTCATCGCGCGGATCTCCTCAATGGGGGTCTTGTAGGACTTGACCTCGCAGTAGATTTTGTGTTCTCTCACGCGGCGTGCGATAAGCTGGTTGTACTGACCGCCGAAATCGAGAACGAGAACTAACTCGTGGGACATGATTACCTCCGTATATCAGTGATGGAACAGACGAATGCCTGTGAATGCCATTGTAATGCCGTACTTGTTGCAGACCTCGATAACATTATCGTCGCGGATAGAGCCGCCCGGCTGTGCGATGTACTGAACGCCGCTCTTGTGCGCTCTCTCGATGTTGTCGCCGAACGGGAAGAATGCGTCGGACCCGAGGGAAACTCCCTTCATGGTGTCGAGCCATGCGCGCTTCTCCTCGCGTGTGAATACCGCAGGCTTAACCTTGAAGAACTTCTGCCACTCACCCTCAGCGAGCACGTCCATGTAGTCGTCGCCGATGTACAGGTCGATGGTGTTGTCGCGGTCCGCGCGGCGGATCCCGTCAACGAACTGGAGCCCCATGACCTGAGGGGACTGACGCAGGTACCAGTTGTCAGCCTTTGTTCCTGCAAGGCGTGTGCAGTGGATTCTGGACTGCTGACCGGCGCCGATTCCGATAGCCTGACCGCCGCATGCGTATGCAACGGAGTTGGACTGGGTGTACTTCAGCGTGATGAGCGCGATCGCCAGGTCGTGCTTTGCGCTCTCGGGGAGATCCTTGGCTTCCGTCGGGATATTCGCGAACAGCTCGTCATTGATAACAAGCTCGTTGCGACCCTGCTCGAAGGTGATTCCGTAGACCTGCTTGCGCTCGATCTGCGCCGGAACGTAGTCCGGGTCGATCTTGATTATGTTGTAGTTGCCCTTCTTCTTGCTCTTGAGGATTTCAAGCGCCTCGGGCTCGTATCCGGGAGCGATAACGCCGTCGGATACCTCGCGGTGGATTATTCTCGCGGTGGAAACGTCGCATACGTCGGACAGCGCGATGAAATCGCCGTAGCTGCTCATTCTGTCAGCGCCCCTTGCCCTTGCGTAGGCGCAGGCGAGAGGGGAGAGCTCACCGAGGTCGTCCACCCAGTAGATCTTCGCGAGGGTGTCGGTCAGGGGAAGTCCGATAGCGGCACCGGCAGGGGAAACGTGCTTGAAGCTTGTTGCAGCAGGGTAGCCGGTCGCAGCCTTCAGCTCCTTGACGAGCTGCCAGCCGTTGAATGCGTCCAGGAAGTTGATGTAGCCGGGACGTCCGTTCAGTACCTCGATGGGAAGCTCCGCGCCGTTCTCCATGTAGATCCTGGCAGGCTTCTGGTTGGGGTTGCAGCCGTACTTTAATTCGAATTCCTTCATAGTATCTCCTTTTTATACGTTCTTATTTACGATTCTGCTGTCATACTTTCCTGTTTCCAGGTCGATGTAGCGAACGAACAGGGAAACCTTGTTGTCCTTGTTGAGGTTAGTCCAGAGGTAGTCCGTCAGCTTGTCGATGTCCATATCCGGGATCACGACGTTCTTCGGCTCGCCCTCAAAGCTGGGGAGTCTGCGCACGCCGTCCTGCTCTGTCTCGTCGCCGGCGTAGGTGTGGATAAAGCTGCCCTTGCCTGCCATCGGATTGCTGTAGGCGTAGGTGTATCTGCGGCAGGAGCTTCCGTCGCCCTCAGCGGACTTCAGAATGGACATCGCGTAGTTCATCGCGCCGTTCTCCAGGTGGATTATGCCGGAAATTCTGGGGGTGTAGTTGGGCTTGTCGTCCTCAAATTCACGGGTGCGGAGGGACTGCTCAAAAGTCATCTGCTTGTCCATCAGCTCGTAGATGGTGTCGGTCTGGTCGCCGTTGGTGACAATAGTCTTGTTACCGAGAACGCGCACCGGAGCGTATATGATGAGGTGCGGATCAACCATCTTGGAGGGGTCGAACGCCTGGGTGCGGATTCCCTCGCCGTCCTCGACGAAAACGCGGTTGCGGCTGTTCTCGCTTCTGCCCATGATGAAGTAGGCGGTGACTGCCTTCTTGCCGTCCGGGGACTTGCCGATGATTATTCCTCTGCCGTGGTATGCAAGGGAATTCAGTTCCTTGTCAAGCTCAATGTAGTTCATGTCGTATATCCTTTCAGAATTTTCCTGCATAGCAGTTGGTCGTATAGCTTGCGGCTACTTTGCCGTATCTGTGGTATTTGTCGAACAGTTCGCGCAGTTCGGTGACAAACGCCTTGTAGTTCGGGTCAGTTTCAACCAGCGAGTAGGACTTTGAGAGCGAATTCCCGATGAACTCTTCCCTTGTCATCATCACCGGAGTTTCCATCTGGAAAACCTCCACCGAGGAGAAGTACTCGTTTTTAAGGAACAAGTCCCCGTCGGTATCAGAGCGGATACCCATGTGACCCCGGTGCTCGTTGAATTCCGGGCAGTATCTGCGGAATATCTCGTCGCGCGGCGCGCTGATAGCACCGTTCATTCGGCTGTTGTACACTATCGCCACACGTCCGTCCGGAGTGAGCAGCCGTTTGCATTCCTCCCGGAATTTATCCGCGTCGAACCAGTGGAACGCCTGCGCGGCGGTTATCAGCCCGAAGGAGTGCTCCGGAAGTCCGGTGTCCTCCGCGGAAGCGGTGACTATCTCCGCCTTTCCGCCCACGCATTTAAGGAGCTCACGGCACATGTCGGCGTTTGGCTCCACCGCGGTAACGCGCCAGGGCTTGGCGATAAGCTTTTCGGTAAATTTCCCGGTTCCTGCGCCGATATCCACGACATTTTCTGCATGGGTCAGATTATAGAGCCGGTCAACCACCGCGGCAGGGTAGGAGGGGCGGAATTTTGCGTAATAACCTGCCTTGCCCGTGAATCTGTTCTCGTTCATCACAGTATCTCGGTGACGCCGTTCTTAACGACGATCCTGTCCTCGCAGAACAGGGAAACGGCTTTCGGGAGGAGCTTCCACTCAGCCTCCTCCATAATGCGCTTCTGGAGGGTTTCGGGAGTGTCGCTGGTCTTCACCTCCACTGCCTTCTGGAGGATTATGGGACCTGCGTCGCAGTCCGCGGTGACGAAGTGCACGGTTGCCCCTGATACCTTCACGCCCTTTGCCAGAGCCGCTTCATGAACATGCAGCCCGTAGAATCCCTTGCCGCAGAAGCTCGGGATAAGCGCCGGGTGAATATTGATCATCTTGTTCGGAAATGCGTCGCACACCTGTTCGTCGAGGATCGTCATGAATCCGGCGTAGACCACCAGATCAGCGTTTTCCTCCACAAGTGCGTCACGCATTGCCTTGCTGTAGCTTTTCACGTCAGCATAGTCCCTGCGTGTGAGCACACGGGTCCGTATTCCGTTGTTTTCCGCGCGTTCCAGGGCGTAGGCGTCCGGTCTGCTTGCGATGACGCAGGTTATCTTTCCGCCGTGTATCTCTCCGCGCTTCTCGGCGTCGATGAGCGCCTGGAGATTAGTGCCGCCTCCTGATACGAGCACCACGATATTTTTCATATGTACCTCCTGATGAGCGTGTGGGTCAATTCCCGAGCTGTATTTCCACACAGTTGTATCCGCCCTCGTCGGATTTATCCCCGGCGAACGGGTCAGCGTATTCCGCGGTCAAACAGTAACCGCCGACGTGCAGCGTGCGTAATACCTCGCAGTCCTCTCCGCGCAGCACAGCCTGCTGCCACCATGGCTCGCCGTTTATCGTCATTCCGCCGCTGGAAATATCGACTGAGCACTGCTCCCCGGTGAAGGGAGCAGCAGTCTTTTCCTTAAGAACTCAAACATTATTCTATGATAACGCCTTCGTCGCCTGCGATGGTTTCGCCGATGACGAACGCATTCTCGCCGTTTGCCTTGAGGATCTCGACAGCCTTTGCGGCGTCAGCCTTGTCAACGACCATCATCATGCCGATACCCATGTTAAATGTGTTGTACATGTCGTGCTCGGAGATATTGCCGGTATTCTGGAGGAGCTTGAATATAGCAGGCACCTCGTAGCTGTTCTTGTCGATCTTCGCAGTGATACCGTCCGGCAGAGCGCGCGGAATATTCTCGTAGAATCCGCCGCCGGTGATGTGGCTGATGGACTTCACGGTGATCTTGGAGATCACGTCCAGAACGGGCTTAACGTAGATTCTGGTAGGCTTGAGGAGTGCGTCGCCGAGGGAGGTGCCCAGCTCGGGATAGAAGGTCTTGAGGTTCTGTTCGTTGACGTTGAACACTTTTCTTACCAGGGAAAATCCGTTAGAGTGAACGCCGCTGGAGGCAATGCCCACAATAGCGTCGCCGGGCTTGATAGCGGAAGCGTCCAGTATCTTGGACTTGTCAACGATACCGGTGCTGTAGCCTGCGATGTCGTATTCGTCCTCAGCCATCATGCCGGGGTGCTCTGCGGTTTCGCCGCCGACCAGGGCGCAGCCTGCCATAACGCAGCCGTCTGCAACTCCCTTGACGATCTCCGCGACCTTCTCCGGAACTACCTTGCCGATGGCGATGTAGTCCAGGAAGAACAGGGGCTTTGCGCCGCAGCAGATGATGTCGTTCACGCACATTGCGACAGCGTCGATACCGATGGTGTCGTGCTTGTCCATAAGCATTGCGAGCTTGAGCTTTGTACCTACGCCGTCGGTGCCGCTTACGAGCACGGGCTCCTTCATGCCGGTGAGGTCAGGCATGAACAGTCCGCCGAATCCGCCGATACCGGAAATGCACCCGGGGGTGTTTGTCCTTGCGACATGTTCCTTCATAAGGCGAACTGATTCGTAGCCTGCGGTAACGTCAACGCCTGCTGCCTTGTAGCTTTCGCTGTAACTTTTCATTTTACTGCCCTTTCTATAAGGAGCGCCGCAGTCCACGGAGCAGCCTTAATTCATTTCTTTATTGTCAAAGTCCGTTATTCGTCGAACTTCATTTCAAACTTGTCCTTGGGTATCTCAGTGGGGACGTCTATGGGGTATTTCCCGGAGAAGCACCCGGTGCAGAATCCGCAGCCGGCATTCTCGGCGATCTTCACAACGCTGTCCGTGCTTAGGAATCCGAGGGAATCCACCCCGATAATCTCGGCGATCTCCTCTACGGAGTGCTTGTTAGCGATGAGGTTCTCCCTGCTGTCGATGTCGGTGCCGAAGAAGCACTCGCTGATGAACGGCGGCGAGGAGATCCGCATATGTATCTCAGTCGCGCCGGCGTGCCGCAGCAGCTTCACGACCTTGGCAGAGGTGGTTCCGCGGACGATACTGTCGTCGATTAGCACTACGCGCTTGCCCTTTACGGTGTCGCTGAGCGCGTTCAGCTTGATCTTCACGGAGTTCTCGCGCATGCCCTGGGTCGGCTGAATGAAAGTCCTGCCGATGTAGCGGTTCTTCACGAAGCCGATACCGTAGGGTATTCCGCTCTGCTGGGCGAATCCGAGGGCGGCGTCAAGTCCGCTGTCCGGACAGCCGATGACTACGTCCGCCTGCACGGGGTGCTCCAGCGCGAGGTAATGCCCGGCACGCAGCCTGGCACGATGCACGCTTGCTCCCTCAATGACAGAATCCGGACGCGCGAAGTAGATGAACTCGAACACGCACATGGAGCTTTTCTGACCGCAGTGGGTCTTAATGCTCTGGATACCGTTGTCGTCGATCACAACGATCTCGCCCGGTTCGATGTCCCGGACGAATTCCGCGCCGATACAATCCAGCGCGCAGCTTTCGGAGGCAACGACATAGCCTGCGTCATCCGGCAGCCTGCCCAGGCACAGCGGACGGAATCCCTGGGGATCCCGTGCCGCGATGAGCTTTTTCGGGGACATTATCGCAAGGGAATACGCCCCTTTTATCTTATACATCGCCTTTTCGACAGCCTCCTGAATGGAGCCTGTTTCCAGGCGTGCCTCGGTAATTGCGTAGGAAATGACCTCGGTGTCGCTGGTGCTGTGGAATATCGCGCCCTTAAGTTCGTACTGCCTGCGCAGGTCGAGGGCATTGATGAGATTTCCGTTGTGTGCAATAGCGAGGGCGCCCTTGACGTGGCGCACGGTCATGGGCTGGCAGTTCGCGGTATTAACGTTGCCCGTGGTGGAGTAACGCACATGCCCGACGGCGATCCTGCCCTGACCGAGCTCCGAAAGAACGCGCTCGTTGAAGACCTCGTTGACCAGACCGAGTCCCTTGTGAGCCTTGAATACGCCGCGGTCGTTTACGACGATACCGCAGCTTTCCTGACCCCTGTGCTGAAGCGCATACAGCCCGAAATACACGGAGTGCGCAACATCGGACGGCGCATTGCGATAAATGCCGAATACGCCGCATTCCTCGTGGATATTACCTGACAAAGTATATCATTCCTTTCCGTTCCAGCAGTAGCTGCAAAGCCCGCTTTCCGGAAGTCCGACAGCCTTTACCGTACCCTCAAGCGACTGGAATTCCAGCGATGTGAGCTTGAGGCGCTTGCATATCTCGGCTCTGAGTTTCTTGCCGCGCTCGGTGTTGGTATCGCTGTATTCGCTGATGTACTTCACGCCATCCTCGCCCTCGAATTCATGGATAATGCGGCGAGCGATGAGGTCCAGCTCGGAGGTGCTGCGCGAGAAGTTGAGGTACTTGCACCCGTACATGATCGGCGGACATGCGGAGCGCATATGCACTTCCTTGGCGCCGTTCGCGTACAGGAACTCTACCGTTTCACGCATCTGCGTTCCTCTGACGATGCTGTCGTCTACGAACAGGAGCTTCTTCCCCTCGATGAGTTCGTGCACGGGGATAAGCTTCATCTTTGCAACCTTGTTTCTCATGGACTGGCTCTGCGGCATGAAGCTGCGCGGCCAGGTGGGGGTATACTTTATGAAAGGACGTGCGAACGGGATACCGCTGCGGTTTGCGTAGCCTATCGCGTGGGGAACGCCGGAATCCGGGACGCCGCAGATGAAATCCACGTCAGGCAGTGTGCCGTTCTGGATATCGTGCTCCGCCATGATCTCGCCGTTGCGGGTACGCATGGTCTCCACGGTGACTCCCTCGTAGACCGAGTTCGGATAGCCGTAGTAGGTCCACAGGAAGGTGCAGATCCTGAGGTTCTTCTGGCAGCCCTCGCTGAGCACTTCCGCGCGCTTGGAGGTGATCTTCACGATCTCTCCGGGGAGCATCTCGCGGTAGATGTCGTAGCCCAGCTTCTGGAATGCGAAGCTCTCAAAGGAAACGCAGTAGCCGTCGTCGCGCCTGCCGATGATTATAGGCAGTCTGCCGTCCTTGTCCCGGGCGGCGATTATTCCGTCCTCGGTGAGGATAAGCAGGGACATGGTGCCCTGGATCTTCTCCTGGGCGTAGCGAATGCCGTCAACGATGTTGTCCTTCTGTGCGATAAGCGCGCCGATGAGCGAGGAGGAGTTGACCTTTCCGCTGCTCATTGTTTCAAAGCTTGCGCTGGATTTGCTGAGAAGTTCGCTGCAAAGTTCCTCATCGTTGTTGATTATGCCGATGTTGCAGACTGCGTAGGTACCCAGTCTGGATTTCAGCAGGATAGGCTGAGGATCCGTGTCGCTTATGCTTCCTATGCAGAGGTTGCCGGACATTCCCTCGACGTCGCTCTCGAACTTTGTGCGGAACGGCGAGTTCTCAATGCTGTGAATGCTTCTCTGGAAGCCCTTCTCAGCGGAATACGCCGTCATGCCGCCGCGCCGGGTGCCGAGGTGGGAATGGTAGTCCGTGCCGAAGAATACGTCGCTGATACAGCTGTGTTCAGTTGCTGCTCCGAAAAATCCGCCCATATAAAGTTATACCGCCTTTTCTCTGTCTGTATTTACCGACATATCCGGGGCAGGGCAGTGCCTGCTCCGGAATGCCGCGTAATATCCCGATCCCTGTGGTTAGTGTGATTACTTGTTCTCGCCGAAGATACGACGCATGATCTCCTGGTAAGCGTCCTCTACGCCGCCCATATCCCTGCGGAAGCGGTCCTTGTCGAGCTTCTCATGGGTAGTGGAATCCCAGAAGCGGCAAGTATCCGGGGAGATCTCGTCTGCGAGAATGATCTGACCGTGGAAGCGGCCGAACTCGATCTTGAAGTCGATGAGGTCGATGTTGAGCTTCTTGAAGTATTCGAGCATGAACTTGTTCACAGCGAAAGCGTACTTGGAGATGGTGTCGATCTCCTCCTGGGTAGCCAGACCCAGACCGAGTGCATAGTAGCTGTTGATGAACGGGTCGCCGAGATCGTCGTTCTTGTAGCTGAACTCCAGCGTCGGAGTCTTAAGGGGAGTACCCTCGGCGATACCGAGCTTCTTGGAGAAGCTGCCTGCTGCGACGTTTCTTACGATGACCTCCAGCGGAACGATCTCAACCTTCTTGACAACGGTCTCGCGGTCGTTGATCTCCTCGATGAGGTGGGTGGGAATGCCCTCCTTCTCAAGCAGACCGAACATGTAGTTTGTCATCTTGTTGTTGATAACGCCCTTGCCGTGGATCTGACCCTTCTTCAGGCCGTTGAAAGCGGTCGCGTCGTCCTTGTAGGATACTATAACGTAGTCGGGGTTCTCCGCACATGCGAAAACCTTCTTTGCCTTTCCTTCGTACAGCTGTTCTGCCTTTGTGTAGCTCATAGTCTTATCTCCTTATTATAATTGTGTATGTTTCCTGCGGTGGCAGGTTTGTGACTTGATCAGATTTCCTTTGCCATTTCCTGCATCTTGGCGTCAGCGGCGAGGTTCTTCTCGTTCTGCTTCTTCTTGAATGCCAGGAGCTTGTCCGCCAGATCAGCGTCGCTTACTGCGAGGATCTCAGCCGCAAGGTAGCCTGCGTTGGCAGCCGCGTCGATACCTACTGTGGCAACGGGGACTCCCGGGGGCATCATAACGGAGCTGAGCAGCGCGTCAACGCCCTCCAGCGCCTTAGCCTTTACGGGGATCGCGATGACCGGCAGGGTGGTGTTTCCTGCGATGGCGCCTGCGAGGTGAGCCGCCATTCCGGCTGCGGCGATGATTACGCCGAACCCGTTGTCCCGGGCGATCCGGGCGAAGTCAGCGACCTCCCTGGGGGAGCGGTGTGCGGAGAGCACCCTCATCTCGAAGGGAATGCCGAACTCCTTCAGCGCCTCGGCCGCCTTGCGGACTACCGGGAAATCGCTGTCGCTGCCCATTACTATGCCAACTTTTCTCTGTTCTGACATGTATTTTCCTCCTGAAATAAAAATTAGCTGTATGCGGAATACAGCTAAAAAGTTACACTTGTGTTATGGTTGCACTTATTCTGTAAAAAGAAGCCGCATTTGTTCTATGATAGCTGTGACAGAAGATTACACCCATCATCAAATCTCCCTTTTACTTTATTTCCGCGCTTTAGAGCAGCGCAGAAGAATATAATTATATTTTACTATATAATTGCCGGAATTTCAAGTCCTTTTTTAAAATTTCCATAAAATTTATCAAAATCTTCTGGAAATCGCTCATAATTCCGGCACAATTATATGAATCGCCCGGATTCAACGCAGCCGCAGGCGCTCAGAGCAGGGCGGCGTCGTTGATCTTCAGCCTGAAACGAATGCCGAGGAATTCAGCCGCGCGGCGGCAGAGCTTCATTCTGTCGAGGAATATCTCAAAATATTCCATAATGGAGGAGATCTTCGGGTCGATGGTGAGGTCGAGAATGATGTCCTTCTTGTCGTCGGAGAAGTACAGTGAGGATTTCTCCACGGCGTAGTTCACGCGGTCGTGAATATCCCTGGCGAGGTTCTCGGAGGTTGGCACGAACACTCCGTCCGCGGAGCGCACTCTCGACCGCCGCACGTCGGATTTGTCCGCGATTATCAGCGCCGCGGCAATTGGGGTCACTGGCGCGGCGGTACCCTCGTCGTGATTGCCTATAGCGGAAACGATCAGCGATATCTCGTCCGCAGGCATTCCGAGGTTGTCAAGCAGACGGAATGCCATTACGGCGCCGCTCTGGGCGTGGTCGATACGGTTGATCACATTGCCGATGTCGTGCATGTAAGCGGCGATCTCCGCCAGCTCACAGGTCCGCTGTTCGTAGCCCAGGGTGGTCAGTATCATGAACGCGGAGGCAGCCGCACGTTCAACGTGCGCGTTGGAGTGCTCCGTGTAGCCTATCGTGTTCAGCGCGGCGTCCGCGTAGTTGATGTAGGTCTGAATATCCTTGTTCCGGCGGATATAGTCGTAGGTCAGGTTGCTCATGGCTCAGACTCTCGTGAGGCGGAACATTGCAGCTCCGTGGGGCTTTACAGCTGCGCTGATAGTTCCGGAAACCTCGCTTACAGCTCCGGTCCAGACCTCCTTAGCGGAGAGCCTGCATGCCACGGGGAGTTCCGCCGTGATCTCGCACTCGGATTCGCCGCAGTTGAAGAGGGCAGCGTAGAACGTTTTACCGTCCTCGTGGGTAGCAAACCAGGCGATCTGTTCGTTCCCATCGATAGTCTGGCGGAACAGTGGGTGGGCGGAGTGGGTATTGTCCAGGCAGTCGATGATGTCGCGGTTGGTGAGCAGGCTCATGGTGAAATCGTCGAACTTGGTCATTTCGCCGCCGATCATGAGGGGAGAGCGCATAATGCACCACAGGCTCATCATGGTAATCTGTTCTTCGTGAGTGAACTTGGTCCAGCCATCGGGGCCGTAATCCTGGAGGATCGCGCCGATGGGGAGCATGTCGGCGTCCGGGAAGTGACCGGCTCCGGCGTGAATGCACCAGGTTTCTGCGCGGCTGAACATATCGTGGAGCTGTGCCCAGTTATCCCAGAAGTCGTCGGTGATACGCCACATGTTGCTAACCTGCTTGTAAAGCTCCGCCTTTCCGGGAAGCGCGGCGCCAGGGGAGAGGCTGAGCACCATGTCCCTGCCGCAGGAGTGGAGGGATTCGCTGAGCATTACCAGCTCGCTTTCCTCGTGAGGGAGTTCACGGCAGATATCGTCCACCTTGATGAAATCCACGCCCCATTCCCTGTAGAGCTCGAACAGGCTGTCGTAGTATTCCCGGGCGCCCTCCTTCTCGGGGTCCACGCCGTACATGTCGGTATTCCACTGGCATATGCTGGCAGTCTTGGCGATCTCACGGGCGGTTCTGGAAGTCCCCTTGATCGCGGTATTGCGGTGAACCGCCTGGCGAGGGATTCCGCGCATGATATGAATGCCGAACTTCAGTCCCAGTGAATGAACGTATTCCGCCAGCGGTGCGAATCCCTTTCCACCCTCGGAGGACGGGAAGCGCTCAACTGCGGGGATCAGCCTTGAATATTCGTCCATGCAAAGCTCTGTGAACTGCTGATATTCGTGGTTCTTTGCGGTGGGATTGCTCCACTGAATGTCAACGACGATGTACTCCCAGCCGTACTGCCTGAGGTGCTTCGCCATGAATTCCGCATTAGCGCGCACTGTATCCTCGTTAACTGCCGCGCCGTAGCAGTCCCAGCTGTTCCAGCCCATGGGGGGTGTTTTTACGAATTCGTTCATGAGATGATTCTCCTTATAATAAAAACTATATTCTGATTATAGCATACGTCCCGGTATTTTTCAAGCGTTTTTTGCTGAAAATAAAAAAATCCCGGCTGCGCTGTGCAGTCGGGATTTCCTGGCGGAGACGGCGAGATTCGAACTCGCGGGGGCGGAAGCCCTAACTGATTTCGAGTCAGCCCCGTTATGACCACTTCGATACGTCTCCGAATGAATAACACTAATATTTTACACTATTTTCGCGAATTTGTCAAGTGGTCGGGGCGGAAATACCGTAAAAAATTACTCGCATATGCCCGTGAGGAATTACCCGTTCAGTGAAAGAGTTGCAAAACGAGCACGGAAGTGGTATAATATACGCAGATCAGAAGCGGCAGTCCGCTGAAAGTAAAGGAGATCACAGTATGAAGGAAATCAGATGGGCGGTGCTCGGCACCGGCGTTATAGCCAACGAAATGGCAGTGGATTTGAAGAAGAACGGCAGGAATATTTCCGCAGTAGGAAACAGAACGCATTCCAAGGCGGTCGCTTTTGCGGAGAAATACGGAATACAGAAAGTGTACGATGATTTCAACGACATGTTCACGGACCCCGATATTGACGTGATCTACATAACGACTCCCCATAACACGCACATTGATTTCATGAGGAAGGCTATTGAGAATGGCAAACATATTCTGGTCGAGAAGTCCATTACGCTGAACAGCGCCGAGCTGGAGGAAGCCCTCTCGCTTGCGAAGGAAAAGGGCGTTGTAGTCGGTGAGGCTATGACTATCTACCACATGCCCATCTACAAGCGTATCCGGGAAATACTGGACTCCGGGAAGCTTGGGAAGGTTAACCTGATAACGATGAACTTCGGCAGCTTCAAGGATTATGACATGAGTAACCGGTTCTTCAACCGCGACCTCGCCGGCGGAGCCATGCTGGATATCGGAGTATACGCGCTCTCCTTCATCAGATTCTTCATGAGCAGCAAGCCGGATAAGCTCCTTTCCCAGGTTAAGAACGCTCCCACAGGAGTTGACGAGCAGGCAGGGCTCCTGCTGATGAACGACGACGGGCAGATGGCGACGGTAATGCTCTCGCTCCACTCAAAGCAGCCGAAAAGGGGAATGGTATCCTGCGAGAGGGGCTACATCGAGATAATGGAATACCCCAGAGCATGGGAGGCTTCCATAACCTACACGGATTCCGGGGAAACCGAGATCGTGAGGGCAGGGGAGAATGCTGACGCCCTCGCTTACGAACTCCAGGATATGGAGCGCGCGATCGGCGGCGACCCCGGCTGCATGCACCTGGACTACACCCGGGACGTCATGGACATGATGACGGAATTTAGAAGATCCTGGGGATTCACCTACCCCGAGGAGGAACGGTAACGCATAACAAAATCCCCTCCGGAAGCGGCGCCTTCGAAGGGGATACTTATTCACTTACGCGGCTATTATGCGTCTGGAGCCATCAGGCGTACCATTACAGCCTTCTGTGCGTGGAGTCTGTTCTCAGCCTCGTCGAAGATCTCGTTAGCATGCTGCTCGAATACCTTCGCGGTGATCTCTTCCTCGCGGTGTGCAGGCAGGCAGTGCAGTACCATTGCGTCGGACTTCGCAGAAGCCATTACGGCGTCGTTGATCTGGTAGCCCTTGAAGATCTGCTTGCGCTTCTCGGCTTCGCTCTCCTGACCCATGGAAGCCCATACATCGGTGTAGAGCACATCAGCATCAGCCGCAGCCTGTACGGGATCGTTCACGATCTGGAACTTCCCGGGGTACTGCTTTGCGAAGTCGATGATCGTCTGATCGGGGTAGTAGCCCTCGGGGCAGCCCAGGGATACGCTCATGCCGACCTTGAGTGCGCCGACGGTGAGGGAGTTCGCCATGTTGTTGCCGTCGCCGATGTAGCAGAACCTGAGTCCGTCCAGCTTGTTCTTGTATTCGCGGACAGTCTGGAGGTCAGCGAGCACCTGGCAGGGGTGGCAGTAATCTGTCAGACCGTTGATTATCGGAATGGAGCCGTATTCAGCGAGATCCTCGACTTCCTTCTGCTCGAAGGTGCGGATCATGATTCCGCTGAGGTAGCGTGAGAGAACGCGCGCGGTATCCTGGACAGGCTCGCCGCGGCCTATCTGGAGGTCACGGGAGGAGAGGAACAGCGCCTGACCGCCAAGCTGGTACATACCGGTTTCAAAAGAAACGCGGGTTCTTGTGGAGGACTTCTGGAATATCATACCCAGAGTCTGACCCTTGAGCAGGGGATGGGGAATGCCGTGCTTCTGCTCATACTTGAGCTGGTCAGCGAGGTTAAGAATGTCGATGATCTCTTCGGTGCTGAGATCCAGCAGCTTTAATAAATGCTTCATAACTATGTCCTTTCGTCGGTTTATTTACAATCAGGAATTGAGGATACCAAGCAGGATATCAAGCCCCTTGTCGATCTCCTCGTAGGTGATGGTGAGCGGAGGGAGCAGACGAACCTTTGTCTTTGCGGTGAGCAGGAGAAGTCCCTGATCGAGAGCCGCCTTGACAACATCGCCTGCCTTCTTGTTCTTCAGCTCAATACCGATCATCATGCCGATTCCGGAAACGGAAGCGACCTCCGGGGAAGTCAGCAGCTTCTTGCGGAAGTAGTCGCCTTTCTTTGCGACCTCGTCCAGGAATCCGGGCTTGTTGACGGTGTTGAGCACCGCCAGTCCGCCGGCACAGGAAATAGGATTTCCGCCGAAGGTGGAGCCGTGGGTTCCGGGCGTGAGCACCTTAGCGCACTTCTCTCCGGAAAGGCACACGCCGATCGGAACGCCGCCTGCAAGTCCCTTTGCGAGAGTCGTGAGGTCAGCCTTCTTGCCGAAATTGTCCCCGGCAAGGAACTTACCGGTCCTGCCGACGCCGGTCTGTACTTCGTCCGCGATGGTGAGGACGTCCTTCTCAGCGCAAAGTCTGAAAATCTCGTCCACGAAATCCTGCTGGAGAGCCATAACGCCGCCCTCGCCCTGGACGTATTCGAACATCACGGCGCAGACCGTGTCGTCCAGCTTTGCGCGCAGATCCTCGATGTTGTTCGCTTCAACGTTGATGAATCCCTCCACGAACGGGAAGAAGTAGTTGTGGAACACGTCCTGACCTGTAGCGGACAGCGTGCAGAGGGTTCTGCCGTGGAAGCTGTTCACCAGCGTGATTATGTTGTGGCGACCCTTGCCGTACTTATCGAAGCTGTACTTGCGCGCGATCTTGATGGCGCACTCGTTGGCTTCCGCGCCGGAATTGCCGAAAAACATGTCGGTGTAGCCTGCGGTTTCGCAGAGAGCCTTTGCGAAATCCGCCTGCACCTTTGTGTAGTAGTAGTTGGAGGTGTGCTGAATCCTGTGCGCCTGGTCGCAGACCGCCTTCACCCAGTCCTCGTTGCAGTATCCGAGGGAGTTCGTGCCGATTCCGCTGCCGAAATCTATGTATTCCTTGCCGTTCTCATCGACCGCCTGGCGCCCCTCGCCCTTGTCGAGTACCAGGTCGTATCTGCCGTAGGAGGGCATTACATACTTGTTGAACTGTTCAATTGTGCTCATTTCATTCACCTCTTACGGAATAATCATCGTACCTGCGCCTATGTCGGTGAGCAGCTCGATGAGGATAGAATGCGGAATACGCCCATCAATGATGTTGGTTTTCTTTACTCCGCGGCGGACTGCCTCGACGCAGCAGTCGATCTTCGGAATCATGCCGCCGGAGATTATTCCCTGGTTCTTGAGGTAGGGCACTTCGCTGACGCCAACAACGCGGATAAGTGTATTATCATCGTCCTTGTCCTCGAGCAGACCCTTGATATCCGTCAGCAGAATGAGATTAGCGGCGCCCATCTCAGCCGCAATTCTTGCAGCCGCAGTGTCCGCGTTGATGTTGTAAACCTCTCCGTTCTCTCCGGCCGCAACGGTGGAAACTACCGGGATATAGCCGTTGCTGAGGGCGGTGTTGATAACGTCCGGGTGTATCTCCGTGATTTCTCCGACGTAGCCGAGGTCGGGATTCAGCTGCTTTGCCTTGATGAGGTTTCCGTCAAGACCGCAGAGTCCCATTGCCTTGCCGCCGGCACGCTCCAGCAGCTGCACAAGGTCCTTGTTGACTTTGCCGGCAAGCACCATCTGAACAATGTCGATGGTCTCCTCGTCGGTGTAGCGCAGACCGTTGACGAACTCGCTCGCCTTATTGATTTTCTTGAGCATGGCGTTGATCTCGGGACCGCCGCCGTGCACCAGAACCACCTTGATTCCCACCAGTGACAGCAGCACGATGTCCTGCATTACCGCCTGCTTGAGGGTTTCGTTGGTCATGGCGTTGCCGCCGTATTTCACAACGACCACCTTGTCGTTGTATTCCTGTAAATAGGGCAGCGCTTCAACCAGAGCGTTCGCCCGTATGTCGTAGTCTATCTGCATTTCCTCTGCTCCTTTTTTATGTGCGGTATTCCGCGTTTATCTTTACATATTCAAACGTAAGGTCGCAGCCCCACGCGATAGCTTCGCCCTCGCCGCAGTGCAGGTCGATGAGTATCTTGATCTCCTCCTCGGAGAGTATCTCCTTTGCAGCGTCCTCAGAGAAGCTGATTCCTGCGCCGTCGGTGCAAACCGTGATCTTGCCCTTTTCGCTGGCAAGCTCCACGGAAACCTTGGAGATGTCGAAATCCGCCTTGGAGTAACCGATCGCGCAGAGGATCCTGCCCCAGTTAGCGTCCGCCGCGAACATAGCCGCTTTCACCAGGCTGGAGGAAATTACGGACTTCGCCACGATCTTCGCGGTGTTCTCGTCCGGAGCGCCCTTAACTATGCACTCCAGGAGCTTTGTTGCGCCCTCGCCGTCCCGGGCGGTTTCGCGTGCGAGGTTCATCATAACGGCATACAGCGCGTTCTCAAACTTCTCGTAGTTCTTGTCCTCGGCGGTGATCTCGGGGTTCTTTGCCAGACCGCTGCTCATGAGTATCAGCGTGTCGTTGGTGGATGTGTCGCCGTCAACGCTTACCATGCTGTAGGTCAGCTGGTTCACCTTGCGCAGCGCCTTCTCCAGGAGCTCATGGCAGATAGCGACATCGGTGGTGATGAATCCGAGCATTGTAGCCAT
>ENA-UPSY01000240-UPSY01000240.1-human-gut-metagenome-genome-assembly--contig:-NODE-240-length-66381-cov-7.276303_pt1 | contig 66381 bp, 51 predicted proteins | sample MGYA00250044_ERZ773365 | MGnify/ENA primary metagenome ERZ773365 (study PRJEB29103, sample SAMN06111932) | human gut metagenome | biome: human gut; feature: ankylosing spondylitis patient; material... | reverse complement strand
AATAATATTTAAAATAATGAAGAATTATTGAGATATTATATTGATATAAATACAGGAGGATATTTATGGAAGAAAATGTAAAAAAACAGGCATATGCCGTTTTGGACAAATTATGTAAGAAACATAAAAAGAATAAAGCTGAACATGACGCATATACTAAATGCTTTAAGCTGTTATTGACCGAAGATGGTTATACAGAGGCAATAGAACAATATTTTTTTGAGGGTTTTTATTGTTTAGGGGCCAAACCATTGTATCAGTATGTTATTAGTAGAGAAAATTGTATAGACGGATTTCAACAAATTATTCGGGGTAAACGATTTTCTTCAAGTAAAAATTCAAATGATCCCAAAAAACGTTTTTCTTTTTTGCTTGAATTTTTGTATTGGTGTTTTTCTGAAAAAAATGTAAAGATATTGCTGGCTAGCCAGGTAATTACTCAAATTACTCGGTACGCTAAGAATGCAAGAAATCAATATTTGGGTTCTTTTCAAAGTAAATGTTGGAAGTATTTTAGTGAACCATGTTTAAAAATACCGGGAATACAGTTTCCACATATGGATAACTTAGGATTATCTGAAGAAATAAAAAATGAATTTATCTATATAATTTCCATGAGTTTAGAAAAAGTAAACTTAGATATGGACAATATAAATGCAAAAAGAATGTATCAATGGTTAGGCAAAAATATTGATAATTCTTCTTGTGGATTATCTCAAAGTAGCAGTAAGAAATATTATGAAAACGAATCTGTAGTTAATGGACTGGAGACTCAGGCTCAGTCAACAAATAATAATCAGCTGAAGAATCAAATTGAGAATTTAAAAAAACAACTAGCTGATGAAATTAGAAAAAATAAAGAACAAGAACGTAGTAAAATACAATTGGAGGATAAAAATAAGAAACAGGATGAACAAATTGAATTTTTATTAGGACAAACGAAAAAACATGAAGTTCTTGAAAATCAATTATTAAGCGAAATAGAAGTTATGAAAAAAAAGCTTAATGAAATGCGACAATCAGTACAGACATATAAAGAAAATTACACGGTTATTAGTGGAGATAATGAGGGAAAATTCAGAGAATTTAAATCAAAACTGGCAGGTAGTTTAAAAAATGAATACGCTGATTTTTTAGAAGCAGAGGATCTTAAAATGGATGCGGATTTAGGTGAAAATATGCGCTATCAGTTGCGTTCAGTCTTTGATATTCTCAAAAAACATGATATTGATTTAAAATAATGGAGGAATTTTGCATGATGAATGTTTTTGGTATAGATTTTGGAACCACAAATAGTGCAGTAGTCCGGTATTATCAGGACGGGAATGGTGATGTTCATTTAATTCATTATGCGGACAGTGCGGGCAGGCCAGTTCCATCAGCTGTTGCTATTAGTAGGGAAGATGGCAAAGTTTATGTTGGTAGAGAAGCCAAAAAAAACAGACTCAGATTATCTAAAACTTGCAAATATATTCCATCAATCAAAAGAGAATTAGAAAATGATTGGGAAGAAGAAATAGGTGGAAAAATTTGGACACCTGTTAAAGTGGCGGGGGAAGTTTTTGATGAAATGAAGCGTTTGGTATGGGAACAGGATGGTTCTTTTCTAAAAAAAGCTGTAGTAGCTATTCCTATTGGATTTAATGCCCGACAACGTAAAAAACTTAGAGAAGCGGCTGCTAGTCGAGGTATTGAAATTGTTTCATTTGTTAATGAACCAACGGCGGCATTTTTTGCAAATTACGAAAAAATTTGCAGTTGTACCAATGTAGTGGTTTTTGACTGGGGCGGAGGGACTCTCGATGTGTCTGTATTGAGACATGAAAAAAACAAGATCGAAGAACTGGCGACGACTGGGATGCCACTTGCGGGGAATGATATTGATTTTTTGTTGGCTCAAAGATTGCATGACAGTATTGCGAGAAAAAAAGGAAAAGAAAATATTGGGTTCGATCAAATGCCAGAAGATCGACAAGATGCATTAATTGCTAAAGCTGAAGATGCTAAAATAAAATTGAGTGATGATGAAGTTGCTATGATTACTTTAAACCGATATGGAGAGTTAGGAAGTGTTCATGAACAGATTGATCAATTTGGTTTTTCAGGAAATATTTCGGAGTTTGTAAAAAAAGCTATCCAGCAACTGGAGAAAGCGATTGAAATTTCTGGGGTAGGTCAGGCGAATATTGATAGAATTCTTATGGTAGGTGGGAGCAGTAATTTATTACCGTTGCAAAAAGAACTTGCTAATCGATTTGGTGATAAACTTTATTTTCCAGAATCAACAATGTGGAATGTGGGCGAAGGAGCAGCTAAATTAGCATCCAAGCCAGGTAATTATCATTCAAATCAAGATATTGGTATTTTGTTAAGTGATGGAAGTATTTATTATTTACTAAGACAAGGCGATAATGTTCATGAATGGGAAAAAAAGGCAACCTTTGGTATTACTGATACAAGCCAAGAGGCTCATTTAATTATTACAGGAAGCAAGGGATTACATGATGTGGCTAATATCAGCGTTCCAACATATCAATTTTTAAATGAAAAAATCGAATTAAAAGCTAAGATTACTAAAGATTTGATTTTTCAGATTGAAGCTAAAAGTAGTTTTAAGACAAATGCTTGGAAAGTTTGGTGGCAATATGAGCATCTAAAATTATATTATCAGGCCTAAGCAACTTATCCCGATAATTTTTGGAGAGAAGTGTGAATTTTATGATTAACCCTAAAGCACAAAGTAATATTGCAATATTAAGTAATCTTCAGCTTGTGAATAAAAATAATATAAAAGAAGATAGACAATTCTTAGAAGCTATCAGAGATCCAAGGGCGTTGGAAAAACTTTGGACAGACGTAATACAACAACACTATGGATATGACTTTACTTATTTACAGGAACTTATTTATCAAAAGACGGCCGAACATTGTTTTTATGCTGATGAGGGAGATTATCCCATAGGCATTATAAAAAATGCTCAGGGATATGCTGTTTCTGTTTGTAAATGTGTTAAAGCTACGTGTCCTAATTTTAAAAGATGCCGTCCTGACTTATCGGAGCAAGAATTGCAGAATATAAAAGATGAGTATCAGTATATTCATATCAAGGAAGGGACGTTATTAGAGAAATCAGCAAATAAAGTGGCGGATATATCCGATGAAATAGAAGATAGTACAGGTGTTCCTGATCAGAAGAGTACAGAAAATACAACGCCCTTTTTAGAAGAAAATAATAAAGATATTGGTGTTGTCGAAAACGTTAAAAATCAGGTTGTTATTAATAGTGAACAAAATGATGAAGAATCTTGGGAACATAATTCTGATGATATGCAGTGTGAAAAAAATAATGCTCTGCAAAATACTCAGTCCGAAATAGGTGCAGAAAATTCAGATGAAAATTCCAATGCATTTGAGCCATCGTCACAGGACGATTTTATTCATATGCCCTTGAGTTCTAATATTGTTGTTAATGCAGGCCCAGGGACGGGTAAAACATATGCGCTAATTAAACGGCTAATGTATCTAATTAAAACGGGAGAACTTGACGCGGATACTATTTTGATTCTTTGCTTTACCAATGCGGCGGCAGATGTTATACGAAATAGATTGAAAAAAGTTGCATTAGAAAATAATATGCATAAAGAATATGAAGAAATTGAAATACGAACCTTTGACTCTTTTGCAACTAATATTTTATATATGGTGCATAGTAATGATGCCACGTATACTTTATCGGGGAAAAATTATGACGAACGAATTCAGTTGTTGAATGATGAATTGACATCAAATCCTGCAATTATGGAAAATTGCAACTATTTTGTTGTCGATGAAATTCAGGATTTAGTTGGTGTTCGTGCGGAAATGGTATTAAATATTTTAAGCTCGCTTCCTTCCACTGGATACTTTTGCTTGCTTGGAGATAAATGTCAGGCTATTTATGATTATAGCGTGTCTGATGAAAATGATATGTTAGATTCTCATACTTTTTATAGGGAGATTTTAAAGGCTTATCCTGAGGCTAAATATATTGAATTTTTTGAAAATCACCGTTTTTCTGAAAAGCGTGTTCGATTATTACAACCGCTACGACAGGCTTTAATGAATGATAACAGTCAGGCCGTTGTTGATAGTCTTTCTGCTATTTCCAATCAATATCAAAATAAAATATTAAAAGAATCTTCGATGAATTTTAATCAGACAACAATTGATAAATTGAGAGGTGGGGGCTCTATTGCTTTTCTTACCCGACAAAATGCAGAAGCATTACGCTTATCTACAACTTTTCATAATTGCCAGATTGAACATTCTATATTGTTACCTTCGGAAAAACCTTGTTATGCTGGATGGATTGGAAGTTTTTTTTCAGGATATCCTGATAAAACAGTAGATAAAGAGCGATTTTTGAATCATTTTCGTGAATGTATGAATCAGAAAGAGTCTGGTGAAATGTATTGGCAGGCTTTAATTGAAACGCAGGAAAAAAAGGATGAGCCATTTTATGTTTCTGATTTATTGCATGGAATACTTCAAAGAGGACGTAATAAACTTTTCTTTTTAGATACCAAGAAAGAATCAGGTTCTATTACTATTAGCACAATACACCGGGCTAAGGGAAAAGAATATGATGTAGTTTGTTTACCTGAAAGTGTATTGAATATAAAAAAAGATACAGCTGAAGAAGGCAGAGTAAGTTATGTAGCATTGACTAGAAGTAAAAAGACGACTTACTTTATTCAGCCACGTAATAGGAGAAAATTATTTAAAAAACGCCAATGTAATCGGATTATAGCTTATGCATCATCTGAAAAGCATAGGCGATCAAAAATGGGATATATTGAATTTGGGTTAGATGGGGATATCAATCCATATTGTTTTGCTAATCAGGAAATACAAGATGCAATTCATAATGGGGAAATTGTGCCAGGGTTTGGATTGGAACTGGAGAAGGATGAAGATTTAAAAGATAATAAATATCCAATGTATCGATTATGGGATGCAGATGGAGAATTGGACTTTGGCATTATTCCTGATCAATTCATGACAGATTATAGCTTTTTATATCAGAAGTGTATGGATAATTCTCTAGGGATATCAAAAACAAGTGTACTAGAAAACAGTGATTATCCGGATGTGTTTAATGATTTGTATGTGACGGCGATTACAAGCTATATTTCAACGACTATACCGGAAAAATCATCAGGAGTAGCTGTTTTTGATGATATATGCATATGGAACAGTTTATCCATTTCAGGATTATTGGGAATTCAGCTGGGGATTCATTAGGGAGGAAACTTTATGGGAAATTTTTCTAAATACTATGATGCTCGCCAAGTTATACATGATATTTTAAAGGATGATTTGGTTGGTCCTGTTTTTGAGGATGAAGTATTGAATGAATTACCAACTCAATATTATGTAATGGGAAAGTTATATCCGAGACAGGATGAATCTATTATTGAAAGTAATACACAAAGTGATTATGCCCTTTATGATGAAACCAACTCGCTTTTATCAATGAGTAGTGAACGTCAGCCATCTGCAATGGGACTTACGTTTATTTTAAAAAATAATATTCGGGAGTTTAACATTAATGTAGATTTTGCCAAATATGAATTATTATCGGGAAATTCTAAAAGTGAATCTCAAGAGGTGAAACAATGGAAACGAAAACATTACGAATGTACATTTCCACTCTCTATTTCAGATGAAGAAAAGTTTGTTCAGAATAAGAATATTCCAATTAAAGATGGAAAAAAAGAAATAGCTAATTTAAAGGTTTATTGTCATCATGTTTTACCATCGGGTGAAAAAATTTTTACAGCTAGTTTGATTAATGCTCAGTATGCTGAGAGAGATAGCGTAAGTAATGTTAATAATATTTTATTTCAGTGTCATTTTAGAATTGAGGCAGAAACGGTTGCTTTCGAAGATATTGAAAAAAAATCAGTACTTAAAGTGTCTGAAGAAACACTTAATATGGAGATGTTATATCAAACACATAAATGTTATGCTCAAGGGCATGGATGTGCTGCCAAGTGGGATGATAGCGAAGTGGGTCCTCGATGGATAGAGACTACTGTTTTACCTTCTTTTGATGTGTTACAAATGAAACCAGCAGCAGTTAGTTCACCTATTTTCCAGATGAAATATCTTTCGGAAGATCATCCAGAAGTATTCGATTTATTACGTGATTTTATTGCTCAATATAAAAAGTGGATTGGTGCTCAAGAAGAAAAATTGTTATCATACGCTAAAAAATATCAAAATGTGGGAAAGGTCAATCTTAAACGATGCAGACAAGCTGCTGAACAAATCAATAAAACAATTAATATCTTGGAAGAAAGCTATCATGCGCAAGGTGTTAAAAGTTTTTCTTGGTATGCGTTTAAATTGGCTAATATGGCCATGTATTTACAGCGGAAGCAGACTTTAAAAAATAGGGGAATTACTAATGTTTCTAATATCTCGTGGTACCCATTTCAATTGGCATTTATTTTGCATGAACTAATCTCTTTTATTGAACCAGAAGGGACTGAACGTAAAAAAGCTGATTTATTATGGTTTCCAACTGGAGGAGGAAAAACTGAAGCCTATTTGGGGATTGCAGCTTTTGTTATTTTTCTGCGTAGATTGAGAAATAATAGCAATTGTGGAGTTACAGTTATCATGAGATATACATTACGATTACTGACTTTACAACAATTTGAAAGAGCTTCTATGATGATTGTTGCCTGTGAAATTATCAGAAGAAAGTACGATTTATTTGATATGCCAATTAGCATTGGATTATGGGTTGGAAATAACCTGACTCCTAATAAGTTAGAGGATGCTAAGGAAAGCTTGGATAAATTAAAAAGGAACGGAACTGCTGAACATAATCCTATGCAGCTTAAACGGTGTCCTTGGTGTGGAAAACCATTGAATTTAAGTAATTATTTTGTGGATATGGAAACTAAAAAAATGTATATACAGTGTTCTAACCCTCAATGCCAAACACACTTGTGGAAAGAAGGACTTCCGGTTTATTTGATTGATGAATCGATATATGAATATCAGCCATCTTTTTTAGTAGCTACGGTAGATAAATTTGCACAATTGCCTTTAAGAAACGAAACATTCCGTCTTTTTGGAAAATGCGGGGGCATTCAGGAAAATAATCCACCAGAACTGATTATACAGGACGAACTTCATTTAATTTCAGGGCCTTTGGGAACTGTTACAGGAGACTATGAAGTTATTGTTGATAAATTCTGTGAGTTTGGGAATATTCCTGCTAAAATCATTGCGTCAACAGCTACTATCAAAAATGCGGCCAATCAAATTAAGTCATTATATGGTCGTGAATACACGCAATTTCCTCCACAGGGGATTACTTGTGATGATTCCTTTTTTGCGGTTGTTTCAGATAAAAATGATAAACCGTCCCGGGAATACTTAGGTGTGATGGGGGTTGGAACTACTGCAACTACGGTATTTATTCGTGTCAATGCATCGATACTGTATGCTTCCAAATATCTTGTTGCACAGAACTATCCGGAGAAAGTTATTGATAATTATTGGACTATTGTTGATTATTTCAATACTTTGCGCGAATTAGGCGGGGCTGCGACACAAATTGTAGATGATGTTCAGAGTCGTTATGAATATCTTTGCGAAAATAAATTTTTTCATAAATATAATATTCCGGCAGAACTGGCTCAGCAGACGTTTAACCATTATGAAGAATTAACAAGCCGTAAAGATAGCAGTCAAATTGGCGAAATTTTAGAAAAACGATTGACAATGCCATATTCTGTAAAAAAGATAAAAGATGCTTATAATTTTGTTTTATCGTCTAACATGATTTCTGTTGGGATAGACATTGATCGCTTAGGATGTATGGTAGTATTGGGACAACCAAAGAGCAATGCTGAATATATACAGGCTACAAGCCGTGTGGGAAGAAGTAATCCGGGGTTTGTTGTCACCATTTATAATGGGGCTCGTTCCAGAGATAGATCTCATTATGAACAGTTTATGAGATATCATTCATCATTATATCGGTATGTTGAAGCTACAAGTTTAACTCCTTTTTCTGATCGTGCCAGAGATCGGGGATTACAGGCAATATTTATTGCACTATGTCGCTTCTATATTTATGAGTTATCTGGAAATAGAGATGCTGGGAATTTTGATAAAAATGATGTTTCTTATAAAGATGAACTAGATAAAATTAAAAAATTTATTGTTCAATATGTTCGGTGCATTGAGCCTCAGGAAGCGGCAGATACTGAAAAAGAATTGAACAGTATTATTGATGAATGGCATCAAAAAGCAAAATTTCAAAAATCATTAAAATATAAGGATTATAGAAATAAAGAACATAGTCTTATTAAGGATGATACTGATTTGGAAAATCGGTTCCGAATGATGAATAGTATGCGTAGTGTTGAGTTAATGTCTGATTTATATTTAGAAAGAAGGAATTAATATGAAATATGGTGGTATACATGGTGGGCCCCCTTTGATTTCTATGGGACAATTACGGCGTAATCAAATTATTACAACTTTTGGCCCCGGAGCCATTGTTAATACTCCAGGAACATCGGTTATTGTCATGGGGTTGGATGATTGGGCTGATGAATCCGAGTATCGTATAAAGGAGAAAAATTTACAGCGATTATTGCGGAAAAAATATTTTGTTTTGCCTAAAGCTATGCCGCATAATAATAATGAGCATTACAAGGACATTCCTGTTATGAGATTTCCGACCCAGTATATTTGTCAACATTGTGGCCGGATTTTGCCATGGTGGGAATTTATGAACCAAGATAAAAAAGAATTGCATTGCAACTATTGTGGACCGAATGCAGCTATTTATCCATCTCGGTTTGTTATTGCCTGCGTTAATGGACATTTAGATGATTTCCCTTTTAATTTCTGGGTTCATCAAGGACATCCGTGTACTAAAAAAGATGGGTATCCTGACTTGCGTATTTATAGTTCTTCAAAATCAGGGGGATTAGAAGGGATTATCATTGAATGTAAAGATTGTGGTGCAAAACGAAGCATGGCGGGTTGTATGAATAAAAATGCTTTGCATTGCTATCATTGCAATGGAAAAAAAAGGTGGGAACGTGGTTCCCGGCCCGATGATTGTAATGCTTCAGTACGGGTACTACAACGGAATGCTTCTAACTTATATTTTCCTATTACTATTAGTGCATTAACTCTTCCGGAAGCAGAAAATAAGTTTGTTGAAATGATGTATGATAAGCAAGATATTTTAAAAAAATTATCCCGATATGGAGATGATGTAATTAAAGATGTTCTTAAAGTGATATTTAATATTGAACTTGAAAATGAAGAAGTCACTTTGGAAGACCTTTTTAATCTCTTTTTATATAAGGTAAAACCTTCTTTTGAAAATAATGAGGATTCTGATTTTTCAGAAAATGATCTATATGAAAAAGAATATAGTTATCTATGTAAAGGATCAGCAGAAAGCAAGTTATATAAGGCGATAGAAACACGAGTGCCAGATTTTTTAAAGCCATATATAGAAAAAATTGTTCTTATCAGTCGGTTACGGGAAGTCTTGGTGTTAAGAGGATTTCGCAGGATATACCCAGAGTACCCTGAAAGTAAAGAAGATGCCAATGAAGATTTTAAAGGATGGAATGGTAAACCCTATATTTCACTTAGTGAAAAGACGCTATCTTGGTTGCCAGCGATTCAGATGTTGGGTGAAGGAATCTTCTTAAAATTGAACGAGGATTCTTTAAATGAATGGGAAAAGAAAGTAGAGATGCGATATCGTCCATTATTGGACAAAGCAGATGCGTTAATCAACTGTAAGGATAAGGCTTCTACCCGGTATATTTTGCTACATACGTTATCTCATTTGTTGATTAGACAATTATCTTTAGATTGTGGCTATTCAGGAGCTGCATTAAAAGAACGTATTTATAGTACAGTTAACTCTTCGGGGTTACCTATGGCAGGAATTTTGCTTTATACTTCATCAACTGATTCAGATGGCAGCTTGGGTGGCTTGGTGCGAATGGGGCGACCTGAAAATTTTGAAGAAATTATACGAAAGATGCTCCAAGAAGCATCTTGGTGTTCTTCGGATCCTATTTGTATTGATTCTTTAGGACAAGGATATGGTGGATTGAATTACGCTGCCTGCCATGCTTGTACCTTATTGCCGGAAACATCTTGTGAACTTCGCAATTGTCTTTTAGACCGTGCAGCTGTTATCGGAACGTTAGCTCACCGTGAATTGGGATATTTATCGAAACTTATATGGGAAAAATAAGACTGGAGATGCTCCATGGATGTATTAAACAAACAGCAGCGTCATAAAAATATGAGTCATATCCGGTCCAAGGATACCAAGCCGGAAGTCTTACTTCGCAAGGCTTTGTGGAAGCGGGGAATTCGATACCGAAAGAATTATGCAGATCTTCCGGGAAAGCCGGATATTGCATTAATCCGCTATAAGCTTGCTATTTTTGTTGATGGCGATTTTTGGCACGCACGCGGACATCAAAATTCTCCTGGGGAACAAGTCGCGTCCAATAAAGAGTTTTGGCAAAAAAAGTTAAGAAATAATGTAGAACGGGATAAGGCAGTCAATGATGCGTTAACGGAGGCTGGCTGGCTCGTATTGCGGCTTTGGTCGTCCGATGTGATGAAACATCTGGATGACTGTATTGATCAGATTTTACAGTATATCCCTGATAAAAGATGAATAGCAGAAATGCCCAGCGTTGAGTGTTGGGCATTTTGATTTTCCCCATTTTTGCTATACAAAATCGTTCATGCTATAATACTCATAGTTGGAATAATTCGGATTAACATAAGAATATAGCGTCTCTTTCGCTCTAAACGAAGAAAGTCCGCCCGACGGATTGACGATGAATGACAGGAGGTAGACAGATGTCAGGTATTTTCTCCATTTCACGGTTCAGGATGGCAACAGATGGCCCTGGTATATCCACCCTCATTGGGTTTTCCGGCTGTCCCTTAAATTGTCAGTATTGTCCGAATCCTATTTGCCATGCTGATCGTAGTCATTGGCCTGATTATAGTGCCCGTGAACTGATTGATTTTGTCAGACGGGATGAGCTGTATATGCGTATGACAGGCGGAGGCATCGTCTTCGGTGGTGGTGAGCCGCTGGGCCAAGAGTATTTCATCAAAGAATGTGCTTTGTATAGTCAAAAAACACTGCCAGACATTCCTCTCCGCATCGAGACATCATTGCAGACGTCCATAGAGAACGTACAGGAACTGCTGCCTTATATTTCATCGTGGATCATCGACATCAAAGATTTGAATCCTGATATTTATTACCGGTATACCCATGGGCAGATGGACCTTATGTGGAACAATCTGATGTATCTTGTGCAGCATGCCCCCTATGGGCAGGATTCTATATGGGTCCGGGTTCCCCGTATCCCGGGATATAATACAAATCGCGATATCCAGAAGAGCGTCCGCAGGCTTCAACCTTATGTAAAGCATATTGAAGTTTTTTCCTATCGGAAACTGCCGGAAAAGAAGGAGGGGACGACAGAATGAAAGATGCCCGTCCATATGAGTTAAAAAACTCTTCCAATATTCAAAATAATGCTATACAAAACTGGATTCAAAAAGGGTATGCCTATTTTTTAGGTTTAGGGTGCACTCCGGATTTAAAAAGAGCCTGTTTCTATTTTAAGAGAGCCGCCCAGGCAGGAAATCAGCATTGTCATTATCTGGTGAATCAAATAAAACACTATCACTACTATTGGAAACTTGAGTCATGGAATTCATCTTATTACGATTATGATGATGCAGATCCAATTATCCTCGGATTATATCTGGCCCAGGCGGGCTGGATTGAGAAGGGAATCCGGAACTGCCCTGGCAGCATATACTGGTTTAAGAAAGTCTTCAAAAAGCTGTATCGGAATCCGGATGTACAGCCGTTTGCACGGGAATTCCTGAAACGCTACACTGCTGGCATGGATGCCACTCTTCCCGTCATTCAGTTTATAAAGCAGAAGGTATCAAGTGATGATGCTTACTATTCTTTCGTCTGGGGCGTTTGTCTCGAACGGGGGCTGTCCGTCGAACAAGATGAAAAAGCCGCTTTCCGTTGGTATATGAAGGCTGCTGATGCCGAACAATGTCTGGCATTTGCTGCCCTAAGCCGGTGTTATAGCGAAGGGATTGCTGTACCGGTGGATCTCCACACGGCCTCTGTCTATAAAAAGAAATACCACGAAGCAAGTACTAAAACATATGAAACAATGGGCATTATAGATGTATTTGACCCAACGAATTTCGAAGAAACAATTTACACAAAAAAGAGTATTCAGAAACAGCCAGTACGTTCCGATGGTAAGGATATCTGCCGTACATTACGAGCATTACGGGCTCGATTTGCCGCCGTCAACCACATTCCTTGGAGCGAACCGGATTGCCCTCAGAAAACGCCCTGTTCCGGTACATGTCCGGCTTGTGAAAAAGCGCTCCGCAAACTAACGAAATTGGCCCAGAAACACCCGGACTGTACGTATCCGTTTTTCAAGCTTATTTCCCATGAGCCAGATGTGACGGTTAACCCAGTGAAACTAAAATCACTTACCCCAAGTGAGCAGTATGTCGACCTACTTACAAACTTTTGTGGCTATATCGATTTTACAATATTGCCTGAACATATCACAAACGTCTTGAAGCAGTATTATATCTATGTAGATAGTGATTTATATTACTATCTGTCCTTGGAAAATGCACCACTGCTTTCAGGCCTGACGGAAGCCGATTTGGAAATACTAAGAGAATATGCATCCTCAAGGTCCGTTCGATTACACAAAATACATGTGTCACAACAGGCAATAAAAAAATTTTTTGCGTCTCTACCCAAAAAAATATGCGGATAAAAAATTATCTGATGAAATTGTATAAAAACTGGCACGTTATCTTGACACATGGATACTTTCCCACATTGGATACATCAATATATAATTTGTTAGCACCTTTTAGTTTTCGTAGTAGCGGATACAATGCCACTGCATAGTATTTAATAGATACTATGAGCAGATACAAAGATGCACGGATATATATATCATAAAGGAAGTGTTGTGGATGGCATATAATGTAATTGTAATGTTGTTGGTTATATCTTTGTTACTACTCTTTGTTGTTTATTTTAAATATGTAAAGATGAAACAACATTTTTGCTTACTTGAGATTGCTTGTGTTTATGCTTTATATACAATTAACAATAAAGATAAAAGGCTCGATGTGGCTTTAATAATGACAATATTACATTTGTTTGAAATATCATTAGAAAATAATTATTTAGAAGAAATATACATATATCTAAATCGCCTTGATGCTGATATATCACATCTTAGAACAATAGAGAATTTGAATGATACTGTCTTCAGTCACACAAATAAGCGATAGATAATAAAAGGCTCTACATAAGCGCTTTGCTTGTATAGGGCCTTTTTGTGCTTCGTGCTATCTTATATTATAATGAAGATGCTATGATGTTATAGGAAGGTAAGTTTTTTTCAATAGTGAGTTTTATTTATGAGTCCTTATAAAATGGCCTAATATGCTATTTATATATAGTACAATGTACTTGACAAAACTTTGTTCTATGGTAAGATTGAATTAAGAAATGAGGTTTACGGATGTCCGAAAACAGAATTAAAAAAGCCCGCGAAGAAGCCGGTTTGACGCAAGAAGATGTTTTTAATTTAATTGGTGTCCCTATCCGGACATTGACGAGTTATGAAAATGATAAGCGCAAGCCTGCACAGTGGGTAGAAAATTTGCTCGTTGAAAAAATCATGGCCATTGGAGCTGAACGTGAGCAACGTTACAAAGCGTTAGCGGACGAACTTAGTCTTCCTTTGGAAAAAGTAAAACAGATGAAGGCGGATATTTTGCTGGAAATGGTCATGAAGAAACGAGGCGATAAGTAGGTTTTACTCAAAGGAGGCGACCGAAGATGATAAGAACGGAACGACACCGAATCAGGCCGTCATCTCCATATTATAAGATGCTCAGACGATTCTGCCATCTTGCCAAGAATCTCTATAATCATGGAAACTATTTGGTGCGACAGGAACTCTTCAAAAACGGGACATGGATACGTTATCAGATGCTGGATTCCCTGCTTAAAAGAGATTTGGATCACCCCGATTATCGGGCTATGCCAACGGCACGGTCGGCCCAACAGTTGTTAGGCCTGTTAGATAAAAACTGGAAATCCGTTTTTGTTGCTATTAAGGATTGGAAGAAGCATCCTGAAAAGTATAACGGCAGGCCGAAGTTTCCGCATTATAAGCGCAAAGATGCCTTATCTGTGCTTATACTGACCAATCAGGATTGCAAAATACGTGACGGTATTCTGCGTTTTCCAAGGATTTTCAACGGATTTACGATCCAGCCCCAGTTTATAGGAAATGTTAAGGCAAAACTCAAACAAGTTCGCATTGTACCGGCTGGTGGCAGCCTTACGTTGGAAATCGTCTACGAGATTCCAGAATCGGCTCCGCTAGCTGACAACGGCAGATATGCAGCCATCGACATTGGGGTTAATAATCTTGCTGCTGTAGCAACCAATACGGAAGCCGGAACCTTTCTCGTCAAAGGAACGCCGCTCAAGGCTATGAACCAGTTTTATAACAAACAACTGGCCAAGATAAGAAGTATTTGTGAGCTGATGAACGCCCAGCGTTCATCAAAGCGGATTTCGCGGCTCACAAGCAAACGGAATCGGAAGGTAGATGATTATCTCCATAAAGCAAGCCGCCAGATTGTCGATTTATGTGCTCAGCACGAGATTTCGACGATAGTGATTGGCAAGAACAATGGTTGGAAGCAAAGAGTAAATCTCGGCAAGAAAAATAACCAGCATTTCATGCAGATTCCTTTTGCCAGATTTATTCAGATGATTCGGTACAAGGCGGAAACACTGGGAATCAAGGTCATTTTGACAGAAGAAAGCTATACGAGTGGCACATCATTCCTGGATGGGGAAGCTCCGACGAAGGCGTTTTATAACAAGGCTCGCCGTGTATACCGTGGCCTTTTCGTGGCAAATAACGGAAAAAAAATCAATGCCGATATCAATGGAGCCTTTCAAATCATGAAAAAAGTATTCCCGAATGTGAACGCAGACGGGATAGAGGGCGTAGCGTTGCGCCCAGCTATAGTAGCTCCTTCGATGAACGCTTGTCATGGCTCTGGCTGTACTTAACGCGAGGAAGCTGTGAATAGCAAAATTTATTGAAATTTTTTCTATATTTAACTATAATTTATAATAAATGCAACGTAATAAGTCGAGATTCGCCAACCCCGACCAGGCAGCTGTCGTCGTGACGCCGGCTTTGCGGGCTCAGGGTGTCTTTCGTCTTCGCCAATGTCGTGTCGATGGCGACGGGGCAGGCTATACGCTAGCCTTGCTGCGGCGCTATTTTGATTTCCTGCCGGAGCAAGGGGCAGAGGACGTGCCTTTTCGCTGTCTGCCGTCAGCGTCGTCGGCTTTTCCCGACGGGCCGTTGTGTCTGGAATTTCGGTCCCTGGCGGGCTGGAATGGCCGGGATTTCCCCGTATCGGCCATGGCGACCATTGTCTATGCTTCGCGCCGCGGCGATGAGGCCTTGACGGAATGGGGCGAAACGGCGGCATTTCATGGAAGGCCCTGTTATACTCCGGGCCGGGACGGTCAGATCCGGCTGTATCGCTGGCGGGGACAGTGGCAGGTAGCTACTTTTGATGAGGAACAATCATGGAATATAAGAAACATATAATGATTATTTATGGGACAGAACCTTATGTCATGGAAGACGGGCGCCGGCGTTTCCTGGCGGCTGCTAATAAGCGGGCCGGCGGCGATGCCGAGGTCCAGTCTTTCCAGAAGGATGCGGTAGCGGCGACAGTCGTCGAATCCTTCCAGGGGGCGAGTCTCTTTAGCAGTGGGACAGTCACGATTTGGTATGACTGTCCCTTTCTGCCGCTCAAGCGCGGCGGCCGGTCGCGGAGTAAGCTCACCAAGGAAGAGCAGTGGTTCCTGGATGAAGCCCGGCGGCTCAGTGACGAGAACAGCCTTTTGTTTTATACTAAGGGCAAGATGGATACGGGCAGTGCTTTTTTTAAGGCTTTGAAGCCCATGGCCGATGTCGTAGCTGCCGAAGCGGTGACGGAAAAGACGGTCATGCCCTATGTGACGGACTATTTGAAAGGCAAGGGCAAGCGTCTGACCAGCCGGGCGGTAGCCTATTTGCGGGCTCTGTTCCAGACCTGGGGCGATATTTCCCTGCTCTATGTCTTTTCGGAGCTGGAGAAATTGTGTATTACCGTGCCCGATAGCCGGCAGACTGTTGATGTGCCCGATTTGCAGGACCTCTTTGCCGGGACGATGGAAAAGAATTTGTTCACTTTTATGGATGAATTTTTGCGGCGCAATGGGGACAAGACCCTGCCTTTTTTGGAAGGCCTTTTCAGCCGGCAAGATGCGTTTTTGAAGAATACCGGCTATATGTTGTCGCGCCTGCGATTGCTCCTGGCCTATAAGGAGTTGCGCCGGGCCCACGCCGGACAGCACCAGTGTGAACAGATTTTGCAGACCATCAATAAGGGCCGCAGCGTAAAATATGTCTTATACCACTTGCAAAAAGTGGCATCTTATTGGAAAATAGAAGAGTTGGAAAGTTGTATTTGCCAAATTTTTACGCTCCAGCTCCATATCCGCCGCGGCATGGCATCGCCCGAGGATATAGGCCCTCTCATTTGCCTGTATTGCAGGTAGGGACGGTCCCTACGAAGCGGCATTTTAATGCCGCGTGAGCTATAAAATGAATATAATGAGTAAAGGCAGGTTAGAATGTGACTGACGAAGAACGAGCACGGAAAGAACGGATGAAGGAATATCGCCGGCGGTACCGGGAAAAGCACGGGCTGCCTCCGGAAAAGGAAAGGCCGTCCTGGAAGAAGCGGGCGGCTGTGATTGTCGCTTTGTGTGTGATTGGGTTCGGCGGCTTTTTTGCGGCCCAGAGCAAGGCGGAACAGATGGTGACCCTCAACGGCCAATCCATTGCCGATATGACGCCCGATGATATTACCAATTATCTGGATCTCCATGAGAAGGATGTAGAAGATAAGAAGCTGCGCCTGGCGACGGACGGTGTCGATGTGACGCTGGATCTCGATGAACTGGGGGCTAAATTGGATCGGGCCTATATCGACGATGAATTGCATCTCGTCGGCCGCCGGGGCCTGCCCTGGCAGCGCGTGGCCGATGTGGTGACGACGCTCCGCCATGGCAAGGATGTGCCTTTGGCCATTGCCGTCGACGACGATAAATTGGATAAGGTCTTGTCCGATGTCCACGACAAGTACGATAAGGACCCGCAGAATGCCTATGCCTATGTCAAGGATGACCAGAAGACTGTTGCCATCGAAGACGCCAAGGACCGCATCGTCATCAATACGGGTAAGCTGAAGGACGCCGTGACTGATGAACTGCATACGGGCAAGACGGATACCCTGGACGTTCCCGTAGACAGCCGGGAAGGGGCGGACATCAAGGCCGATGACCTCAAGGATATCGACACGGTCTTGTCGTACTATACGACGCATTTTGACGATACCAATCCCGACCGCAACGTCAACATCCGCCTGGCCCAGCAGCGCCTGAACCACGCCGTCGTCATGGCTCAGAAGGATTTCTCTTTCAATAAGTATGTCGGCACGCGGACGGCGGACAAGGGCTATAAGCCGGCGCCGTCGTATTTCGAGAATAAATTGGAACAGTCCACCGGCGGCGGTGTCTGCCAGGTCAGCACGACTTTGTTCAATGCCGCACTGCGGGCCGGTCTGTTCATTGCCAGCCGGGAACCGCATTTCGCTCCGGCCGCGTATGTGCCCGTCGGCATGGATGCGACCGTCGCCGATGACGGCCTGGACTTCTCCTTTACCAATCCCTTCCAGCACCCGGTCTGTGTCTATACGGTGGCCGGCAAGAATACGGTGACGACGTACATCCTGGGCAATCACGCCGATACGTGCAGTGTGTCCTTTGAAACGACGCATCTCCAGAACCTGCCCCATAAGGTCATCAAGAAGCACGATGACAGTGTGACCGAAGATAAGCGCAAGCAGGAAGGCTATGACGGCCACGACGTGACTATCCGCCGGACCGTGGCTTACAGCGACGGCGACCGCCATGTCGATACCATCGAGTCACATTACGACCCGAATGATGAAATCATCCTCACGCCCGGCGACGACAGCGAAGAAGTCGTCAGCACGGCCGACCTGGAACCGCAGGACCCGCTCCTCAATGCGCCCCACGACATGATGGACTTCAATGTCCCGGCGGCCGATACAGCCGATGAGGAATAACTCATCGGTTAATGTAGGAGCCGTCCTTCGTAGGGGCCGTCCTGCTAAGGCGGCCCGCAGACCGCTTCGTAGGGGTCGTCCCAAAGGGCGGCCCGCCTGAATCCCCTATTCATAGAGAAAGGAAAATATATGAAAGTCTGGCATATTGTTCCTAAAAATGATATTTTGATTCCCGTCGATGGCGGGCGTTCCGTGACCATCGCTTCGATTGCGGCGGATCTGGCCGGCCATGCCTGGCATGTCAAGACCGAGTCGCCTTATGCTATCGGCGACATGGACCTGCTCCGCGACCGGGTCTGCCGCAAATTGGGCCTGGATGGGACGGTATCTGTCGAACACCGCGTGACGTCTGTTTTCCACGGCGGCGACATGTCCCTGGCCGTACCCGACAACGACCCGCTGCGTCAGGTCGCCGATATTTCCACTGACGATATGGAAGGCTACGGGATTCCTCACGAAGACTGCTATGATGCCATTTACGACGTCGACGATGAATTGTACGACGATGCCGATTATAAGAAGGCCTGCCAGTCGGCGTCCCAGAGCGGCGACAGTAGCGCCAAGAAGGGCAGCAAGGGCAGCGGCACCAAGACCGGCAGTGACAGCCGGGTCTGGATGGGCCGGGCCTTTGGCGGCGATGCCGTCCCCATCAACGACGTCCTCGGCGAGGAACAGAACGACGTCATCCTCAAGGGCAAGGTCGTCAAGGTCGAGTTCCGCGAGCTCAAGTCGAAGCGTACCCTCCTGACCTTCCAGATGGCCGACAGCACCAACGGCATTTCGGCCAAGAAGTTCCTCGACGTCAGCAATCAGGGCGGTGGCGGCAAGTACCGCCGCAAGAATACGCTGACGCCGGAAGAATACGACAACCTGGTCAAGAAGCTCAAGCCCGGCGTCTATGTCCGGGTCCACGGCAATATCCAGTATGATAATTACCAGAACGACTACGTCCTCATGGCCTACGACATGATGGAAGCCGACGGCGGCACGGTGGAACGGGAAGACCACAATCCGACGCCGCGCGTCGAACTCCACCTGCATACGGTCATGAGCGACATGGACGCCCTGATCACGGTCAAGCAGCTCATCAAGACTATCAAGAAGTGGGGCCATCCGGCCGTCGCCGTCACCGACCACGGCGTCGTCCAGTCGTTCCCGCTGCTCCAGGAAATTTCGACGGATAAGACCAACAACGTCAAGGTCATTTACGGCATGGAAGGCTATCTCTTTGACGATAAGATCGACCAGTCGTACCACATCATCATCCTGGCCAAGAACCAGATCGGCATCCGCAATCTCTATAAACTGGTCAGCATTTCCCATCTGAAATATATCTACCGCGGCCGGCCGCGCATCCCCCGAGCGGTCCTGTCGGAATACCGCGAAGGCCTCATCCTGGGTTCGGCTTGTGAAGCCGGCGAACTGGTGCGGTCCATGGTCCAGAAGAAGCTGCCTTATGAAGAGCTGAAGAAAATCGCGTCGTTCTACGATTATCTGGAAATCCAGCCCCTCACCAACAACGGCTTCCTCGTCCGCGAAGGCTTCGTCGCCGATGAAGAAGGCCTGCGCGACATCAACCGGACTATCCTCAAGCTCGGCGATGATTTGGGGAAATTGACTGTCGCCACGTGTGATGCTCATTTCATGAACCCGGAAGACAAGATTTACCGGGAAATCCTCATGACCGGCAAGGGCTTCAAGGATGCCGAATTTCAGCCGGACCTGTACCTGCGCACGACAGACGAGATGCTGGCGGAATTTGCCTATCTCGGCGAAGAACGGGCGCGGGAAGTGGTCATTACCAACCCCAATAAGATCAACGATATGATTGCCGACTGCCGGCCGGTACCGAAGGAAACGCTCTATTTCCCGCAGATCGCCGGTTCGTCGGAAGCGCTGAAGAACATGTGCTACCAGAAGGCCCACGAAATCTACGGCGACCCGCTGCCGAAGATCGTCGAAGACCGGCTGGAAGAAGAATTTACGTCCATCCTGGGCCACGGCTTCGGCGTCCTCTATTACATCGCCCACAAGCTGGTCAAGCACTCCAACGATGACGGCTATCTCGTCGGCTCCCGTGGGTCTGTCGGCTCGTCCTTCGTGGCGACCATGTCGGACATTACCGAAGTCAACCCCTTGCCGCCTCATTATGTCTGCCCCAAGTGCCAGTGGAGCGAGTTCTTCACCCACGGCGAAGTGGGCGGCGGTTTCGACCTGCCGGACAAGGTCTGCCCCCATTGCGGCACGCCGCTCCACAAGAACGGCCACAACATCCCGTTCGCTATTTTCCTGGGCTTCGACGGCGACAAGGTTCCTGATATCGACCTCAATTTCTCCGGCGAATACCATCCGAAAGCCCATAAATATACGGAAGAACTGTTCGGCAAGGACAACGTCTTCCGCGCCGGGACCATCGGCGCCGTCAAGGATAAGACGGCTTATGGCTACGTCATGAAGTGGGCCGACGCCAAGGGTATCAAGGTCAACGACGCTTACGTCAACAGCCTCGTCGCCGGCTGCACGGGCATCAAGAATACGACGGGCCAGCATCCGGGCGGCGTCATGGTCATTCCCCGCGACATGGACGTCCATCATTTCACGCCGGTCCAGTACCCGGCCAACAAGAAGGACAGCGGCATCATTACGACCCATTTCGATTATCACTCCATCGAAGGCCGTCTGGTCAAGCTCGACATCCTCGGCCATGATGATCCGACGGTCATCCGCATGCTCGAAGATATGACCGGCATCAAGGCGACGACCATTCCCTTTGATGACCCGGCCACCTTGAGCCTGTTCAGTTCGACCAAGGCCCTGGGCGTGACGCCGGAAGAGCTGGGCTCGAAAGTCGGCAGCCTGGGCATCCCGGAATTTGGCACGTCTTTCGTCCGCCAGATGCTCGTCGACACCAAGCCCAAGACCTTTTCTGAATTGGTCCGCATTTCCGGTTTCTCCCACGGCACCGACGTCTGGCTGAACAATGCCCAGGACCTGATTACGTCGGGCACGGTTCCCCTGAAGGAAGCCGTCTCGACGCGTGACGACATCATGAACTATCTCATCCAGCACGGCATCAAGCCCAAGACGAGTTTCAAGGTCATGGAAAATGTCCGTAAGGGCAAGGGCATCGACAAGCTCAATAAATTGGGCCAGAAGACGACGGACTACGAAGGGGAGCTGAAAGCCGGCCATATCCCGCAGTGGTTCATCGACTCGTGCCATAAGATCGGCTACCTCTTCCCGAGGGCCCACGCCGTGGCCTACGTCATGATGGCCTTCCGCATCGCCTGGTATAAGATCAACCAGCCGTTGGCCTACTACTGTGCTTTCTTCACGATCCGCGCCAAGGCCTTCAAGCTGTCGGCTATGATCCACGGCCTGGAAGGGCAGGAACGGGCCATGAAGGAAATCGCCGCCAAGGGCAAGAGCGCATCGAAGATCGAGCAGGACCTCTATTCGGCGCTGGAACTGGCCAAGGAAATGAGTCTGCGCGGTTTTTCCTTCATGAACGTCGATATCAACCGCTCGGCGGCGACGAAGTTCACCATCTGCGACGGCAAGATCCTGCCGCCCTTTACGGCCATCGACGGCCTGGGCGCCAACGTAGCCGAACAGATCGTATCGGCCCGCGAGCAGGCGCCGTTCAGCTCCAAGGCCGACCTCAAGATGCGCGGCAAAGTGTCCCAGTCCCTGGTCGACGTCATGAGCCAGGAAGGCTGCCTGGGCGATCTTCCCGAAGATGAACAGATCGACCTCTTTGCCATGTAGACGCCTGCAGCGCCGCAGTTAGCCGCAGGCGGCTGTAGGGGCTCGCATGTGGCGAGCCCGCGCGAATCCTGTAGACATCCCGGTGGGTATTTGGATGATTTGGGATGAATGATAGAGACGCCCTCGACAGATTCCTGGTCATGCCGTATAATGTTTTTAGTGTTTAACGAACTAAAGGAAAAGGGTCACAGAAAGAGGGAATTTCCATGGCAGTGAATGAAAAATTGCGAGATCATTTGCACGATCAGCTGTTTCGTGCTATTTTGGAATTGAAAAGTGTCGACGAATGTTATGAATTTTTTGAAGACCTTTGTACCATTCAGGAAATGAAGGCCATTTCGGCCCGCCTGGAAGTGGCCCGCATGCTCAAGGCCGGCGATATCTATGAAGACATCGTCCGGAAGACCGGTGCCAGCACGGCGACGATCAGCCGCATCAAGCGCTGCCTGGTCTACGGCAGCGGCGGCTATGAGAAAATCCTCACGCGCATGGCCGAAAAGGACCCGGATTTCCTGAAGTTATCCAAGTAGGAGGGTAGCCGCTTTTATGAAGGCTAAGATTGATGTCACTATTTTCCATAATGGTGATATGGATATATTGCATGCTTCCATTTATGAAGAGTTGTGGAAGGATTATTGTACATTTAAGAAACGGGCTGCTATGCAGCAGGAGAAGGGGACCAAGAAAGGGACGTTCCTGGCCCGGCGCTATTACCGGGCGGCGCTCCTTTCCTTGTTCGCTTTCTTCGAAGGCGTCTTGAACAACTGGATCAAGACGATCATCCAGGAACGGCAGGAATTTGCCGGCGTCGAACGGCAGGATACGCTCAAGAAATGCGACGCCATGGTGGAATACTGCTTTTTCTGTTCCTACACCAAGCGGCCCGGTACGTTTTGTTCGCTCTACGGCTACATCAACCGCTATGAACAGCACGACCTGGCCCTCATCGAGCACATCGACGGCCAGACCCTGGGGCGGATCGAGACGGCCATGGAAGAGTTCTTCTGTTATGTCGAAGCCATGACCGCCCTGCGCCGTTTTCCCAAGCCGAATGAATCGACGACGGGCCTCGTGAGCCGCCTTGGCGGGATGGTAAAGGACTGCCGCGGGTGAACGGAAAGGATGTGTTACCCATGAGTGACAAGTATTATCTCGGTTTCGACGCCGGCACGCAGAGCGTCAAAGTCGCCGTCTATGACGAGGACCAGCACTGCCTGGCCATGGACACGGCCAAGACGCATCTGGCCTATCCCCAGCCGGGCTGGGTCCAGATGGACGTCGATGAATATTACCGCCTCATCAAGCAGTGCATGGCTTCGTGCAGCCGCCAGATGGAGGAAAAGGGCTGGGACGTAAAGAAGGTCCGGGCCATTATGGGCGACGGGATCATCTGCGGCATCGCCGGCATCGACGCCGACGGCAACGCCATCACGCCCTATGTCAATTACCTCGACAGCCGCACGGCCGACGACGTGGAAGCCCTGAAGGTGAAGAAACTCGCTATCTGGGGGAAAGAAACAGGCAATGCCGAACCGAACATCATGTTCCCGGCCATGTTCGCCCGCTGGTTCATGAAGAACATCCCGGCCTGGCAGGAAAAGGGCGTCAAGTTCGTCCACAACTGCCCGTATGTCCTCATGCACCTGGCCGGCCTCAACGGGGAAGACGCCTTCATCGACTGGGGCGCCATGTCCGGCTGGGGCCTGGGCTACGACGTAGTCCAGAAGAAATGGTCGCCGGAGCAGCTGGAAATCCTGGGCATCCCGGAAACGTATATGCCCCGCATTGTCAAGCCCTGGGACATCATCGGCACGCTCTGTGAAGAAGATGCCATGGAAACGGGCTTCCCCGCAGGCATCCCCATCTGCGCCGGCGCCGGCGATACGATGGAATCCATGATGGGCAGCGGCATCCTGGAAGCGGGCCGCGCCGTCGATGTCGCCGGTACGTGCGCTATGTTCTGCGCCGCCACCGATGGCATCATTCCGGAACTGTCCGTACCGGGGAGCAACCTCATTTTCAACTCCGGCACCCTGCCGGGGACGTATTTCTACTGGGGCATGGTCCGCACGGGCGGCCTGGCCCTGCGCTGGTTCAAGGACAGCATCGCCCGCGAAGAAGGCGATGATTACTACGGGACCCTGGACGAACTGGCCAAGCGCCATCAGCCCGGCTGCGACGGCGCCATGTTCATTCCCTACCTGACCGGCGGCAATGGGGACTATCCCAACGTCCGCGGGACCTTCACGGGCCTGACCCTCGATTCCGACCAGGGTGCTATGTGGCGCTGCGTCCTCGAAGGCATCGGCTACGACTACATGGAAATCACCGACCGCTACCGTAAGGCCGGCATCGACCTGACCCAGCTGACCATCACCGAAGGCGGCAGCCGCGACGAACTGTGGAACCAGATCAAGGCCGACATGCTGGATACGAAAGTCGTGACCCTGAAAGTCGCCGGCGGTGCCGTCCCGACCAACTGCATCGTCGCCGCCTACGCCGCAGGCGATGTCCCGGACCTCAAACAGGCCCTCCAGCGCCAGCTGGAAGTCAAGGCCACCTACGTCCCGGACGAAAACAATACCGCCACCTACCGCAAGGCCTACGAAAAACGCGAAGGCCTGCTCAAGGCCCTGAACGGAGCTTTGTGAGTCGTGGCTCGTGGTTCGTGGTTCGTGGTTCGTGGCTCGTGGTTCGTAGGGGCCGTTGCACGGCAGAGCCTCAAAGGGACAAGATCGCCTTGGATGACCCTCGACTCGTAAAAATGGTCCCGATTGGGGGCTTTTCGTAGGGGCCGTCCTGATAAGGCGGCCCGCCTGAATCCCGTGAACAATGCTATCCGAAGGGCGGCGCCCGGCTCTCCTCATAGGAGAGCTGTCAGTGAAGCTGACTGAGAGGTTGCTCTTAACTTCAAACTTCAAACTCAAAAAGGGCTTGTCGCACGACGACAAGCCCTTTAAAGTTGTTAGTGGCTAGCAGTTAGTTGTTAGCGGATGGCTTTAAATTTGAAGGTTTTCTCTGCAAACCGCCCTTTGGGACGGCCCCTGCGGAGCGACATCTTTGATGTCGCGGTGGCCTGCGATTCCCGGAGGGAATCGTCATCCATGCACTTTGTGAAAAATAGAAGTATCTCCTATGATGTAAGTTCATAACGTCACATACACCTATGAGACAATTGTATTGAATAATGCGGAGAAGTAATTTGACTTCTTGATTATTGCATAAAATGCATGCCATAAATGTGAAAAATTGAAAAAAGTGCCGTTTTTTAGTGGATTTTTTTGGGAAGTGTGGTATACTATCAGTGTAAGCAGTGAATCTTATTTAGAACGTGCGTGATTTTTTTTAGAGAAATCTAGTGAAAAAAATCACGCGACGAAGGAGGAGTTAAACATGAGTAAAGTAATGGTTATTGGTGCAGGTACAATGGGTTCGGGCATTGCCCAGGTTTTCGCTACGCACGGCTGGGACGTCGTCTTGAACGATATTAAAGACGAATTCATCGCTGGCGGCAAAGCTAAAATCGAAAAACAGCTGACCAAACAGGTCTCCAAAGGCAAAATGACCCAGGAAGACAAAGACGCAACGATGGCTCGCGTTTCTGGCTTCGTAACCCGTACGGCTGATAACATGAAAGACATCGACCTCGTCGTTGAAGCAGCTATCGAAGACTTGAAGATCAAATCGGCTATCTTCAAAGAACTCGACGAACTCTGCCCGGAACACACGATCCTCGCATCCAACACTTCGTCCCTGGCTATCACCCAGATCGGCGCAGCTACGAAACGCCCGGACAAAGTCATCGGCATGCACTTCTTCAACCCGGCTCCTGTCATGAAATTGATCGAAGTCATCAACGGCATTGCTACTTCCGAAGAAACATATGAAAAGATCGACAAACTCTCGAAAGACCTCGGCAAAACACCGGTCAAAGTTAATGACTTCCCGGGCTTCGCTGGCAACCGTATCGTCATCCCGATGCTGAACGAAGCTATCCAGGCTTTGATGGAAGGCGTTGCTTCCAAAGAAGATATCGATAACGTCTGCAAACTCGGCTTCAACCATCCGATGGGACCTCTGGCTCTGTGCGACCTTATCGGTAACGACGTTGTTCTCCACGTCATGGAAGTCCTCTACGAAGGCTTCGGCGATCCGAAATATCGTCCTTGCGCATTGCTCAAGAAATATGTCCAGGCAGGTTACCTCGGCCGTAAGACTGGCAAAGGCTTCTACGATTACACGAAATAAGTTAGCAATCTGCTAATCGAATACGGGGCGTGACTTTCACACCCCGTATTATTTTTAGAATCTCATACGCGTATCGGCAGTACGTCTGTCCCAGCCGACAGGGGCGGTCTGGAAGCTGGGTCCCCATTGGGGAGGGGCGTCCTGTTATACATACTATTTCTATACTATACTATTATATGTTTTAGGAGGTTTTTCTCATGGATTACCAGAACATTATTTTTGCTGTAGAAGACGGTATTGCAACGATTACGATTAATCGTCCGAAAGCACTGAACGCTTTGAACCAGGCTACGGTCAGCGAATTGAAAGACGTCGTTGAAAAGATTGCAGCTGATAAAGCTATCAAAGTCGTCATCATCACCGGTGCAGGCGCTAAATCCTTCGTCGCTGGCGCTGACATCAAAGAAATGGCTTCCAAGAACGCTGCTGAAGGCCGCGAATGGGGCCAGTTCGGTCAGAACGTCTTCACGGAAATCGAAAACCTGCCGCAGCCTGTCATCGCAGCTATCAACGGCTTCGCTCTCGGCGGCGGCTGCGAACTCTCCTGCGCTTGCGATATCCGCTATGCAGCTGAAAACGCTAAATTCGGCCAGCCGGAAGTCGGCCTGGGCATCACTCCGGGCTTTGGCGGCACACAGCGCCTGACCCGTGTCGTAGGCCGCGGCCACGCTAAAGAACTCATCTACACGGGCGGCATGATCGACGCTGAAAAAGCAAAAGCTATCGGCTTGGTCAACGAAGTCTTCCCGCAGGAAGAACTGATGCCGGCTGCTGTTAAATTGGCTAAGAAGATCGCTAAGAACGCTCCTATTGCAGTACAGCTCTCCAAAGCTGCCATCAACCGCGGCATCAACTGCGACGTCGTAACCGGTATCGCTTATGAAGCTGAAGTCTTCGGCCTCTGCTTCTCCACGGCTGACCAGAAGGAAGGCATGGCTGCTTTCTGCGAAAAACGCAAAGCAACGTTTGAAGGTAAATAATTCCATTGTTTGACTCCTAATAGAGAAAGGGCCTGTCGCTGTGCGGCAGGTCCTTTTCCGTTGTCCGTGACTAGGAGAACCACGAGCCACGAGTCTCCATCAAATTGTGTCACAACGGCCACAAGAAGGCTAACCAGGCGTGGTATAATGAATTGCAAAAAAATTCAATTCGAGGTGACCTCTTCATGAAAGGTAAACATATTCCCGCGCTGGCTGTATTGTGCTGTGCCCTCAGCCTGACGGCCCCTGTCTGGGCGGCACCGGCAGTTGAAGGCTTGAGTCAATCCGCTGTGACGGCGACGACAGCCGTGCCAGCAGCGCCGTCTTCTATTCGCGATGTGACAGCTTTGAGCACGGTCTATGGCGATGGCGAAAGCGTCTCGGCTGTGGCCCTCCATTATCCCAAGCCGATAGATGCCAGCCGCCTGAAGACGTCGGACTTCACCGTCGCCGGCAAGACCATTGACAAGGTTTACACCAACGATGTACCGGAAACGGCGCAGACCGGGAAAACAGGGGATTACGTCATTGTCAGCCTGGTTCATCCGGCTACGCCGTTGCCGACGGCAGCTTCCCAGAACAAGCCCAAAGCGGATCAAGGCGATAAGGGTAAAGAAGGGGCTAATGCCCTGAATGGCGGCGATGCGCCTATGTATTCGGACCGTAAGGCACCGGATCTGAGCGTCTCCGTCAGCCAGACCGGGACGGTCTATGCCACAGACGGCACGGCATACGGCCCGACGACGGCTGCGCTGACAGCGGATAAGACGGTCGATGCCGTCAAGGATGCTTTTCAGACTTATCTATATAAGGACCCGGCTACGGGCTATAAAATGCCTTATAATCTGTACTTGCCGAAAGGTTACGACGCTGACAAGACCAAAACGTATCCTATGGTCGTCTTTATTGCCGATGCCAGTGCCAATATCAATGACCCTAAGGCGGTCCTTTATCAGGGCAACGGGGCTATCGTCTGGGCGACGCCGGAAGAACAGGCTAAGCATCCGGCCATCGTCTTGGCACCGCAGTATACGGAAGACCTTATCCGCTCGATCGGCATGATGACGACGGATACGCACCAGTGGACGAAAGGGCTGACGCTGGTGACGGACCTCATCCTCGATGTATCCCATAAGTACCGTGTCGACAAGGACCGCATCTACGGGACCGGCCAGTCCCAGGGCGGCATGGCCAACATTGCCATTAGCGACGCGTATCCGGACCTCTTTGCCGGTCAGTATCTCGTCGCCTGCCAGTGGGATACGCAGGAAATGGAAAAACTGAAGGACAAGAATCTTTGGATTACGGTCTGCCAAGGCGATACGAAAGCCTTCCCCGGCATGAATGAAGCGACGGCCTTGTGGGAAAAGGATGGCGCTGTCGTCGCCCGCAGCCGCATGTGGGACAGCACGGGCGGGACGCCTGTCTTTGAACAGATGATGCGGGTCATGGAAGACCAGCAGGCACCGATTAACTATACGGTCTTCCAAGGCGGCAGCCATATGTACACGTGGTCCTTTGCCTACAATATTGAAGGCATCCGGGATTGGCTCTTTGCTCAGACAAAAGCCAAAGATGTCCTGAAACAGACGGCTCCGTCCCAGGGGGCAGACCAACAGGGGAACAAGGGCCATGGCCCTAAGGGGAACCCGGCCGGACGAGCCCTGCTCAATACGGGCATTGCCTACTTGTACGGCCAGGATGGCGCGACAGACTACGATGTCGCCCGCCAATGCTTCCAGAAAGCCTGGGCCGACGGCAATATGAAAGCCGGCCGCTACTTAGGCCTCATGGCGGCCCATGGCTGGGGCGTCAAGCAGAGCGATTCCCAGGCGGCTCAATGGTATAACATTTAAGAAAAAGGGCCCTCGCATGATGGCAAAAACCTTCGTGCGACAGCCCCTTTTTTTGCAATTAATTTGACTTTTTGACTTATATTCTCTTGACAAAACATATTCTCCATGCTATCTTATATATAGTCTTAGAGGTCAAATAGTCAGACTGCTAAGAATAGTCAAATGAGCAGAAGGTGAGTACGATGGATTTGGATGCACGAAAACAAAAAATACTGCAGGCCATTATTCAGGATTACATCTCCTCTGCCGAACCTGTCGGGTCGAGAACGATTGCCCGCAAGTATGACTTAGGCGTCAGTGCCGCGACGATCCGCAACGAAATGTTCGATTTGGAAATGATGGGCTACCTGGAACAGCCGCACACGTCGTCTGGCCGCATCCCGTCGCTGAAGGGATACCGCTTTTACGTCGACTGCCTGCTCAAGCCGACGAAGATCACGGACGCAGAAAAGCAATTCGTCCGGGCCTGGTTCCAGGATAAAGTGAGCAGCGTCGACCAGATTTTCCAGTCGACGGCCAAAGTACTGGCCAGGATTACGCATAATGTTACCCTGGTCATGGCGTCACAGCGGCTCAATTCCAAGCTGAAGTACATCCGCTTCTTACCGCTTGATGACCGCCGGGCCATCATGATTGTCGTCACCGATACGGGGCAGGTAGAGAACTGCCTTTACCCCAGACCGGCCGGTGCCAGCCTGGACGATTTGAACATCATCGCCCAGCGGCTGACCAATTACCTGGCCGGCATGGCCATAGACCATATCGATGAAAAGGCCATCGAAGCCTTTCACGAGACCATCGTCGATGACGTCGAATTATACCGCCTGGCATTCCGGTCCATGGGACGGGCCTTCCACAAGGGACAGCAGTTCTATAAAGGCGGGACCATGGAACTTCTGAATAAACCGGAATTCAAAGATGTCGACAAGGCCAAGAGCCTCTTTACCATGCTGGAAGAACAGGATGTCGTCGCCAATCTCCTTCACGATGAAGGCGAAGGCGAGGCCGTTACGGTCCGCATCGGCGAAGAAGCGAAGTTATCGCCTATCAATGATTGCAGTATCATTGAAGCGACCTTTACCGACCATGATGTAGTCCTCGGCAAGCTGGCCGTCTTGGGACCAGCCCGTATGGAGTATGCTAAGATTATCGGTCTCTTGGATTTCATGAAACAGCATGTGACACATATGCTGGCGCATTACCACGACGATAAGTAGGGAGGGGTACACAGACATGAGTAATAAAGAAAATAAAGAAGAAAAAGACACAGTGTTGAAAGACGACGCAGAAAAGGTCGTCGAAGACGCTGCCAAAGAAAAGGCAGACGAAGCCAAGGAAGCTGCGGCAGATGAAAGTGCCCATGAAACGGCACCGGATGCCAAAGACGAAGCTGCCAGCGCAGACGCCGAAAAGGCCGCCAAGCTCCAGCAGCAGTTCGTCCGGCTCCAGGCAGATTTTGCCAACTATAAAAAACGCACAGCTGCTGAAAAGCTCCAGATTTCAGAAGTCGTCAAGATGGACGTCATCAGTAGCATCCTGCCGGTCATCGATAATTTCGAACGGGCCTTGCAGGTCCCGCAGGACCAGGTGGCAGATGATGTGAAATCCTTCATCGACGGCTATGAAATGATTTATAAACAGCTCCTGGGCGTCCTGGAAAAGGAAGGGGTCACCAAGATTGATGCCGTCGGCAAACCTTTCGACCCCAATTATCATCAGGCCGTCATGCGCGTGCCCAGTGACGAATACGATGACGACGTCGTCGTAGAAGTCCTCCAGGAAGGGTATCTCCTGGGCGACAAGACACTGCGTCCGGCCATGGTAAAAGTTGCATTCAACGGTTAACCATCGTTTGAAATAAGATTGGAGGAATCTTTTATGAGTAAAGTTATTGGTATTGACTTAGGTACAACAAACTCCGTAGTAGCTGTTATGGAAGGCGGCGAACCTACGGTCATCACGAATACGGAAGGCTCTCGCCTCACACCGTCTGTCGTAGGCTTCTCCAAGACGGGCGAACGCCTCGTCGGCCAGCTGGCAAAACGCCAGGCCGTATCCAACCCGGAAAACACCATTTCGTCCATTAAACGCCACATGGGTGAAAGCTACACCGTAGACATCCAGGGCAAGAAATATACACCGCAGGAAATCTCCGCGATGATCCTTCAGAAATTGAAGGAAGATGCTGAAAGCTACCTCGGCGAAAAAGTCACCCAGGCCGTCATCACCGTTCCGGCATACTTCAACGACGGCCAGCGCCAGGCTACCAAAGATGCTGGCAAGATCGCCGGCCTCGACGTTCTCCGTATCGTCAACGAACCGACGGCAGCTGCCCTCGCTTACGGCCTTGATAAAGGCGGCGACGGCAAGATCCTCGTCTTCGACCTCGGCGGCGGCACTTTCGATGTTTCCATCCTCGAACTCGGCGATGGCGTCTTTGAAGTAAAGGCTACCAACGGCAACACCCACCTCGGCGGCGATGACTTCGATAACAAAGTCATGGAATGGATGATCAGCGAATTTAAGAAAGAAACGGGCATCGACCTCTCGCAGGATAAGATGGCAGAACAGCGCCTCAAAGAAGCTGCTGAAAAAGCCAAGATCGAATTGTCCACGGTCCTCTCGACCAACATCAACCTGCCGTTCATCACGGCCGATGCTACGGGCCCGAAACACCTCGATTTGACCTTGACCCGTGCTAAATTCAACGAATTGACGGAAGACCTCGTCCAGGCTACGATGGAACCGACCAAGAAAGCCATTGCTGACTCGGGCTTCACCATCGACGAAATCGACAAGATCATCCTCGTCGGCGGTTCCAGCCGTATCCCGGCTGTCCAGGATGCCATTAAATCCATCCTCGGCAAAGAACCGAGCAAAGGCGTAAACCCCGATGAATGTGTTGCTATCGGCGCAGCTATCCAGGCCGGTGTCCTCGTCGGTGATGTCAAAGACGTCCTGCTCCTCGATGTCACTCCGCTTTCCCTGGGCATTGAAACCCTCGGCGGCGTCTTCACCAAGATCATCGACCGCAACACGACCATCCCGACATCCGGCAGCCAGGTCTTCTCGACGGCTGTCGATAACCAGCCGTCCGTTGACGTCCACGTCCTCCAGGGCGAACGTGAAATGGCTGCTGACAACAAGACCCTCGGCCGTTTCGAACTGACAGGTATCCCGGCTGCTCCCCGTGGAGTACCTCGTATCGAAGTCACCTTCAACATCGATGCCAACGGTATCGTAAACGTTTCGGCCAAAGACCTCGGCACGGGCAAGGAACAGAAGATCACCATCAAATCTTCGTCGGGCCTCGATAAGAGCGAAATCGACCGCATGGTCAAAGAAGCTGCAGCTCATGAAGCGGAAGACAAGAAACGTAAAGAAGGCATCGAAGCCAAGAACAACGCAGACTCCCTCATTTACCAGGCCGAAAAGACCATTAAGGATATGGGCGACAAAGCCGATGCTTCTAAAGTTTCGGAAATCAAAGATAAGATCGCTGCCTTGAAAGAAGCCATGAAGACCGACGATACGGATAAGATCAAAGCCGCTTCCGAAGCCTTGACCAAACCGCTCTATGACCTGACCAGCGAAATGTATAAGAACGCTGACGCTGCCCAGCAGGCTCAGCAGCAGGCAGGTGCCCAGGCCGGTGCACAGCAGGCTCAGAGCGACGGCCAGAAAGATGAAAAAGTAGTCGATGCCGATTACACCGTAGTCGACGACGACAAGAAGTAAGATAGATAAGAGGGGCTGCCCACCATGAGTAAAAGAGATTATTATGAAGTCCTTGGCGTTCCCAAAGACGCCAGCGACGCAGAAATCAAAAAAGCGTTCAAGAAATTAGCGCTCAAATACCATCCGGACCGCAACCCGGACAACCCGAAGGCAGCCGAAGAAAAATTCAAGGAAATCAACGAAGCGTACAGCGTCCTGTCGAATAAACAGAAACGCGCCCAGTACGACCAGTTCGGTCCGGCAGCATTCCAGAACGGCAATGCTGCCGGTTCCGGTGCCGGTTTCGGCCAGGGCGGCTTCGGAGGGTTTGGCGGCTTTGGCGGATTCGGCCAGGGCGGCCAGGGCTTCGGCGGCTTCGAAGATATCTTTGATTCCTTCTTTGGCGGCCAGGGCAGCCGTCAATCGGCCAATGGCCCGCAGCGCGGTGCCGATTTGCGCTTCGACGTAGACATCACCTTCAAGCAGGCTGCCTTTGGTACGGAAATGGAAATCCAGGTTCCCAAGGAAGAAACGTGTGACCACTGTCACGGCAACGGTGCCGAACCGGGCAGCAAAGTCGATACTTGCCCGGACTGCCACGGCACGGGCCAGCAGCGCGTCGTACAGAACACGCCTTTCGGCCAGATGGTCAATGTCCGCACCTGTTCCCGCTGCGGCGGCACAGGCAAGATCATCCATGATAAGTGCAAGAAATGCCATGGCACGGGGACGGTCAAGGTCCGCAAGAAATTGAAGATCAAGATCCCTGCCGGTGTCGATGACGGCGCACGCCTGCGCGTAGCCGGAGAAGGCGAACCGGGCGTCCGCGGCGGCGGTCACGGCGACTTGTACGTCTACATCTTCGTCCGCCGCGATCCCAAGTTCAGCCGTGAAGGCAACGATATCTTGTCCCAGGAAACGATTTCCTTCGCCCAGGCTGCCCTGGGTGCGAAGATTCCCGTCGAAACCCTGGATGGCAAGATCGAACTGACCATCCCGGCCGGCACCCAGACGGGTACGGTCTTCCGCATCCGCGGCAAAGGCGTCCCTGTCCTGGGGTCCAAGAACCGCCGCGGCGACCACCACGTCCAGGTCACGGTCTCCGTACCGAAAGACCTCAATGCCAAACAGAAGGAACTCCTGCGGGAATTTGCCTATGCTGGCGGCGAAACGTGGGTGGGGGAGCCAAAGCCGGCTGAACAACCGGCCGACGGTGACGCCACAGACGCGAAGAGCGACAAGAAAGATACCAAGAAGTCTAAGAAGGGCTTTTGGAGTAAGTTAAAAGAAGATCTGGAAAGATAAAGGGAGAATGAACGATGCAATGGAATGAAGTAGATTTGCTCGTTTCCCCAACGGCCACCGATTTGGTGGCCCTTCTTGTTTTTGAATGTGGAAGCAATGGATCGGTCATCGATGACGAACACCCGGACCACAAAGGACGCATCCGCATTACGGCGTATTTCCCGCTGGCACAGGAAGGTCTTGTGGAAACGATACGAGAAAAGATGGGCGCCCTGGAAAGCCGGGGTGTCGATTTGGGCGACTGGAAGGTCGTCGAAAAGAAAGCCGATGACAAGGACTGGCTCTTTGCCTGGCAGGAACATTTCCATCCCAAGAAGATTTCCCGCCATTTCTGGGCGGCACCGGCATGGGAACCGGCCCGGCCGGCGGACGGCGAGGACGTCCTCTCCATCGATCCGGGCCTGGCCTTTGGCAGCGGCTTCCACGATACGACGTGTATGTGCGTCCAGTACCTGGAAGACACGGTGAAGCCCGGCGATACGGTCTTTGACATCGGCACGGGCACGGGCATCCTGGCCATTGCCGCCGCCAAACTGGGCGCGTCCCGCGTGACGGCTGTCGATTTCGATGCCGTCGCCGTCAAGCAGGCGGCCGTCAACGCCAAACTGAACGGCGTCGAAGAGCGATTGACCATCGCCAACAGCGACCTCCTGGCGGCCATCCCGCAAGGGGAACAGGCCGACGTCGTCGTAGCCAACCTGGTGACCAACGCCGTCCTGGCCCTGCTGCCGACACTGCCGCCGTACCTCAAGGAAGGCGGTACGCTCATCGCCAGCGGCATCATCGACGAACGCATCGACGAAGTGCGCCGCGCGGCGGCTGCCGTCGGCTTCACCTGGGTCGATGAACAGTTCCAGAGCGGCTGGTATGCCGTTTTGATGAAGAGGTGAGACTATGCGTAAGATTTTCACGGATTTCCCTATTTGCGGGACCTTTGAACTGTCTGCCGACGATGCCCATCACGTCGTCGTCGTCCTGCGCCATACCGTCGGCGACACGCTGAACGTCACGGACTGCACCGGCGCGACCTATGAATGTTTCATCACCCGCATGGAAGGCCATTCGGCGTACCTTACGCCGGCGCGCAAGCTGTCCGACGGGCCGTCAGCGAACGGCAAGGTCATCCTGGCAGCGGGCCTTCTCAAAGGTGACAAGTTCGACTGGGTCGTCCAGAAGGCGACGGAACTCGGCGTAGGGCGGATCGTTCCTGTACAAATGGAACATTGTGTAGTAAAATTAGATGATAAACGGCGGCAGGCCCGGCTCGGACGGTGGCAGCGCCTGGCCCTGGAAGCGGCCAAGCAATGCGGCCGCGACGACGTGCCGGAGGTAGCGCCGGTCATGAGCTTTACGGAGCTCGTCGACGCCTATGCCGACACGCGCTTCATCATCCCTTATGAACAGGAAACGGCGCCCTTGTCGGAAGCCTGCCACGACGTGCGGACCGGCGACGCCATCATCGCCATCGGCCCTGAAGGGGGCTATGCCGAAAAAGAAATCGCCTATGCCACGCAGCATCTGGCGTGGTGCCGCACGGTCTCTCTCGGGCCCCGCATCCTGCGCGCTGAAACGGCGTCGCTGGCGGCCCTGTCTATCATTATGTACGAAAGAGGATTCAAGTAATGCCAACTATCGCTTTTGCCACTCTTGGCTGCCGTGTCAACCAGTACGATACGGACAGTATGCGCGGCCTCTTCCTGGCTGCAGGCTTCACGGAAGCCGATTTCGACGGCCCGGCCGACGTCTATGTCATCAATACCTGCTCGGTCACCCAGGTGGGCGAGAAGAAATCGCGCCAGCTCATCCGCCGGACGAAGAAGCGCAACGAGGCTGCCAAGGTCATCGTCACCGGCTGTTATGCCCAGCTCGACCCCGAGCTCCTGACGTCCATGCCCGAAGTCGATGCCGTCGTCGGGACCAATGAACGCAAGCGCATCGTTTCCATCGTCCGCGAGCTCCTGCACGACGGGGAAGACGAAGCCATCACAGCCGTCCACGACGTGCGCCGTCATGACGAATTTGAGGAGATTCCCCTCTATCCGTCGGCTGTAGAACATACGCGGGCCGATTTGAAGATACAGGAAGGGTGCAATAATTTCTGCTCCTATTGCATCATCCCCTATACGCGGGGCGCCCTGAAATCGCGCCGTCCCGATGCCATCGTCGCCGAAGCGCAGCGCCTCGTCGCCGCGGGATTCAAGGAAATCGTCCTGACCGGCATCCATCTCGGCGCCTACGGCCGCGACCTCGACGACCATCCGACGCTGGCCCACATCCTGGACCGCCTGGTCAAGGAAACCGACGTGGCCCGCATCCGCCTGGGCTCCATCGAGTCCCTGGAAATCGGCGACGACATGATTGCCGTCATGAACAGTTCGGACCGCATCTGCCCGCATCTGCACCTGCCCCTCCAGTCCGGGTCGGACACGATCTTAAAGGCCATGAACCGCCATTATACCGTGGCTGAATATGAAGACCTCATCGCCCGCCTGCGCAGCCGCATCGACGGCCTGACCGTGTCGACAGACCTCATCCTGGGCTTTCCCGGCGAAACGGAAGCCCTCTTTGACGAAACCATGGCGGCCCTGGAACGGCTCCGGTTCTCCCATATCCACGCCTTCCCGTACTCCCAGCGCAGGGGGACGCCGGCTGCGGATATGAAGGACCAAGTCGATACGGCCGAAAAGAAGCGGCGCGTCGAACTCGTCAATGAACTGTCGGCCCGGCAGAAAGAAACGCTCCTGACGTCCCTGGTCGGACAGAAGGCCGCCGTCCTCATCGAAAAACAGGACGGCACGACCGGCGAAGGCTTCACGGAAAACTACGAACGGGCCGTCGTCGAAGGCCTGCCCGCCGGCGCCGAAGGCACCGTCGTCCCCGTCACGCTGACGGATACGGATGGAGCGAAGCTCGTAGGGGAGCCCATAACCGGGCGCCCGCGCGAATCCCGGGAATAGCTCAGCAGCGTAGGGGCTCGCATGTGGCGAGCCCGCGCGAATCCTGTGCATGCATTCGTCCGCAGCTGGGTGCATTTTCGGCAAACGAATCACGGCAAACGAGCCACGTAAACAAAAAGGAGGAATTTATCATGGAAGACTGCATTTTCTGCAAGATCGTTGCCGGGGAAATCCCGAGCACCAAAGTTTGGGAAGACGATAATTTCTTCGCCTTCAAGGACATTAACCCGGTCGCCCCGGTCCACGTCCTGGTCATCCCTAAGAAGCATATCCAGAGCATCGCGGCCCTGACGCCGGACGATGCCGATGTCGCCGGCAAGATGCTCTTCGCCATCCAGAAAGTCGCCCAGGTCATGGGTCTCGACAAGGACGGCTTCCGCGTCGTCTTCAACACCGGTGAAAAGGCCGGCCAGACGGTCCATCACATGCACGCCCATATCTTAGGCGGCAAGGAAATGGATTGGCCCGGCGTATGAGTACGCAGCGGGGACAGAAGCCCCGGCGCCAGGTGACGATGACGCCGGCCGCCCTGACCCGCATCATCGCTATCGTCCTGCTCATCGGTATCGTCGCGTTCCTGATGATTCACAAAATTTAATCTTCTTCTCAGAAAAAAAGGCCCGGAAGGGTCTTTTTTTTATGTATTTTTAATCTTTCTCCGCTACTATGGGGGTAATTGGAATCAAGAGAGAAGGGGGACCCGCCATGGAGAAGAAAGCATTAGGTTATTATGGAGAACAGGCGGCGCTGGCTTATGTGCGCCACGAGAAGGGCTATCACGTGCGCTGCTGCAATTACCGCAACCGCCTGGGGGAAATCGACCTCATCGCCGAAGACGGCCATACCTTGGTCTTCATCGAGGTCAAGACGCGGACGACGGCCGCTTACGGCCTGCCCTGTGAGGCCGTGGAACGGAACAAGCGCCGCAAGATCACCCGCGTTGCCTCGGCCTACCTGGCCCAGTTCGATCTTTGGGAGCGGCCGTGCCGGTTCGATGTCATCGAGGTCTGGCCCGATGACCAGGGGGAACCCGTTATCCGCCACCTCGTCCACGCCTTCCAGGCAGAAAGGCGGTGAGGCTGTGTTCGCGCGTATCTACGGGGCGGCGACGTTGGGCCTGAACGGCCATGTCATCGCCGTCGAGACGGACATCTCCAACGGTCTGCCGTCGTTCGACCTGGTCGGTTTGGCCGCGACGTCGGTGAAAGAGGCCAAAGAGCGGGTCCGGGCAGCCGTCAAGAACAGCGGCTATGAATTTCCCATGCGCCGCCTGACGGTCAACCTGGCGCCGGCCGACCTCAAGAAGGATACGGCCGGTCTCGACCTGAGCCTGGCCGTGGCCATCCTCGTGTCGAGCGGCCAGATTCCCGAAGAGGCCTGCGAAAACTGCCTCTTCCTGGGTGAACTGGCCCTGGACGGTCGCATCCGCCCGGTGAACGGCATCCTGCCCATGGTCCTGGAAGGGGCGGTCCAGGGGATGAAGACGGTCTTCGTCAGCCGGGACAATGCCGCCGAAGCCCTGCTCTGCCCGGACCTTACGGTCTATGGCGTCGGGACTCTCTGCGACGTCGCCGGCCATTTGACGGGCGAGAAGGCGCTGGAGGCCGCCCGGGCCGCACTACCGGACCCGGACCTGCCCGATTACGACGTCGATTTTTCCGAAGTCCAGGGCCAGGCCGAAGCCAAACGGGTCCTGGAAATCGCTGCGGCCGGCGGCCATAACGTCCTCATGATTGGACCGCCCGGGAGCGGCAAGACCATGCTGGCCAAGCGCATCCCGACCATCCTGCCGCCCATGAATGAAGCCGAGGCCCTGGAAGTGACCAAAATCTACAGCGTCGCCGGTCTCCTCGGGAAGGGACGCCTCCTGCAGCAGCGGCCCTTCCGCAGCCCGCATCATACCATTTCCATGGCCGGCCTCGTCGGCGGCGGGTCCATCCCCAAGCCGGGCGAAGTGACCCTCAGTCATCACGGCGTCCTCTTCCTCGACGAACTGCCGGAATTTCCCCGGTCGGTCCTGGAAGTCCTGCGCCAGCCCCTGGAAGACGGTGTCGTCCATATCGCCCGTGTCCAGGCGGCTCTGTCCTATCCGTCGCGCTTCGTCCTGGTAGCCGCCATGAATCCCTGTCCCTGCGGCCGTTACGGCTTCGATGAAGGCTGTATTTGTTCAGAAAGCGAGATACGCCGCTACACCCATAAGATTTCCGGCCCCCTGTTGGACCGCATCGACCTCCACGTCCGCGTCGAGCGGCCGGCGTACCAGGAACTGATAACCCGGCGGAAAGCTGAATCGTCGGCAGCCATCCGCTCGCGGGTCCTGTCGGCGCGCCATCGCCAGCAGGAGCGCCTGGCGCCCTATGGCTGCACCTGCAACGCCCACATGGGCCACCGGGAGATACGGGCGACGTGCCAATTGACCGAAGCAGCCCAGCAGCTGCTGCGCGAAGCCTTCGACGTCCTGCGCCTCAGCGCCCGCAGCTACGATCGGATCATCAAAGTGTCCCAGACCATCGCCGACCTGGCCAAAGAGCCGGTCATCGCTAAGGAACACGTCGCCGAAGCCATCAGTTACCGCAATAAGATGCAGCAGCCATGAAGGAGGGAAGACTGTGAACCAGGAAACGATGTACGCCGCGGCCCTCCAGTCCCTCAAGGGCTGCGGCAGCCGCCGCCTGCAGGCCCTCCTCGACGTCTGCCGCTCGCCGCGCCGGGCCTGGGAAGCCGTCTGGGATGAGGATTTGCGGCGCCGGACGGGGATCCCGGCCAAGATATTTTCCCAGCTCAGACAAGAACGAAACGTTTTTGACTGGGACCGATTCCAGCATCAGCTGGATTTCTATGGCGTCCGGCCCCTGGCCCTGTGGGATGACGACTATCCGGCGTGGCTGCCCTTCACCGCCCAGCCGCCGCTGGTCCTCTTCTGTCAGGGAACGATGGGCCGCGACAGCAGCAGCCTCGCCATCGTCGGCTCGCGCAAGGCCAGCCCTTACGGCCTGAACGCGGCGGAGTCACTAGCTGCCGAACTGGCGGCCCAGGGCTTTACCATCATCAGCGGCGGTGCCCGGGGAATCGACACGCGGGCCCACCGGGGCGCCTTGAAGGGAAAGGGACGGACCGTCGTCGTCGCTGCCAACGGCCTGGACCGGACCTATCCCAGGGAAAACAAGGCCCTGTTCCGGCAGGTCGTCGACAACGGCGGCGCCGTCATTTCCGAGTATGCCTTTGGCATCGAGCCGCTGTCCCGGAATTTCCCGGCCCGGAACCGCATCATCGCCGGCATGGCGGCGGCGACGATCGTCGTCGAAGCGGCCATGCGCAGCGGCTCCCTGATTACGGCCGACCTGGCCCTCGACGAAGGACGCGACGTCTTTGCCATGCCGGGCAGTGTCTTTTCCGAGACCAGCCGCGGGACGAACCACCTCTTGCAGCTCGGCGCCATTCCCTTGACCTGCGTCGACGATGTAATCCGGGAATTTCGCCGCCGCGGCTGGCAGGGACCGGAAACCGTCGCTGAGGCGGCAGCACCCGGCCTGAGTCCGGCTGAACAGGCCGTCATCGACGTCATCCCCTTCGACCGGGCGGCGCCGGTGAGCGAGCTCCTGGAAAAGACGGGCCTGGCCGTCGCCGACCTGCTGCCCATCCTCCTGGCCCTGCAGATGAAAAAAGCCGCCGAGGAATTGCCTGGCGGCTATATCCGCTGTGCGGCTGCCTTTTCTGTCTTATAAGGCGGCGATATAGGCTTTGGCCTTGTCTACGGAGACGACGTCGATCCAGCCGAAGGGGGTCAGGGCGTGACACACCGCGAAGAGGGTGTGGTGGTCTGCGATGAAGGCTTTCAGTGCCGTGAAGACCTGGTCGCTGCCTTCGACGCTGCCATAACCGGCGACAGCCGCATCGATGAGGGCGTTGTCCGGCCATTCTTCGCGGAAACAGCTGTGCAGGAAGAGGAACAGGTCCAGGACCGGTGCCGGCGCGTCGACGAATTTCTTTTCGTTTTCCCAATCGAGGAGGGTAATCGTCCCGTCTTCCCGGTCGTAGGCGATGTCCCGCAGGGCCGGCCGGCCGTGGTGCAGTCCGGCGGCGTGGAGACGGGCCAGGCCCTGGCCGGCTTTTTCAAAGGCCTCCTGGCGGACGTCGGCATATTCTGCTTCTTTGGCGACGCCCTGCAGGGTCTTGCCGGCCGCTTCCATGACGAAGAAGTCTTCATCCAGGAGGACCAGTTTCGGCGCCAGGCGCAGGCGGGCGTTGACGGTCATGATCTTATAGGCTTCGCACCAGAACGCGGCAGACGGGTTCTGTTTGGCAAAGGCATTGCGGCCGTTGCCCCTGCGGCGTTTGATGAAATACTTTTTATTTTCAAATGAAAGCGATAAAACCCGCTTGTCCGGGTGTTCGGCAATGGCAGACTGAACGGATTTTAAGAGAGACTTGTTGAACAAGAAAGTCACACCTTTCAAAATATTAAGATATAATTTCATAATTTACAGCTTCTATACCTGGAAGTATTCCCATATTATAGCAAATTTGGACGGAAAAATAAATGGGGAAGCCCGATAGCATCGCGGAATCATGGGATATAGGATGACGTTGCGTTTGCGATGATAATAAAATTGGTTAATGAAATTGATAAGTACTATTGACACGTGAAGAAAAGCACTTTATAATAATAGCTGTAAATGAATATCAATATTTCAAAGGGAGATGTGTCGTATGTTTCAGAATACAGATTTTTGGATTGGCTTAGGTATCGGTGTCGTCGCCGGCGTCTTCGGTTACAAATTGATGTCTGAACGGGAACAGCAGCTCATGGCTCTGCAGCAGCCGGCTGCCGGTGCTATGACCGCGTCGGTTCCTCTGGCTGAATTGCAGCGTCAGAAAGAAGAATTGGAAGACATGATCGCAGCCCAGGAAGCCGCACAGGCAAAATAAGTTTGTAGTGAAGGCCTTTGCATTTTCATCTGCTGAAAACTAAAAACTACAAACTTCAAACTCAAGAAGAGGCCGTCTTGGATGACGGCTTCTTTTTTTTAGGGTAAAAAAGAGGAAGGACTGCTTGTATGATTATTCCGACGTCGAAATGGGACCTCATCATGAGAACTGTTGCTATTTCGTCTTACTTGCCAGGCCGTATCCGCCTGTACAGCAAGAAACTCGTTGGCAATGCTGAATTGGGCCGTAAGGTCTACGCCTACATTGCCAGCTATAAAGAAATCGATAAAGTCGATGTCAATGTCCTCACGGGTTCTGTCTTGATCACGTACCGTCCGCAGGTCCTGCGGGCCAACCGGGAACTCGTCCGCGTAGAAAATTATATCATGAGCCACGTTGAAAGGAGAAGGTAATTATGTCTTATGCCTCAGGTTTTATGGTGGGCACGTCGATTGGCAAAGCCGTATACGATATGTTCCACAATAAGAAGGGCAAAGCGGCTGCCGCAGCTGCGCCCGCCGGTGTATGCCGGTCTCAGGTCCAGGCGGCAAAGCCTGCCGCTGCTGTGCCCCGTTTTGCCTGCGTTTCTGTCTTGAAAGGACGCCGCCGTTACCGTGCGGCCGCCCTCGTTGGCAATGCGGAATTGGCTAAATTGATCGAAGAAAAAGTCAGCACCCTGCCGGATGTCCAGTTCGTCCAGGTCAGCGCCGTTACGGGCAGCATCTTGGTCTTCGCCCATAGCGAAGGGACCTTGGATAAATTGGAAAACTTTTTCCGCTTCCGCCTCTTTCCGAATGCCGTAGAAGGCATTGTCGGTGCCGTCTGCGATGCCGGACAGGCTGAAGCCGGGAAAGCGGAATCGGCGACGTATTTGAAGGCTGTCCAGGATACGGCCGACGTCTTCAGTCAGGCTATTTTTCGGAAAAGCAAGGCCTTCCTGGATTTGCGGACCCTGATCGCCGTAGTCCTGACCCTTCGCGGCCTGCGGAAGACCGTATTCCTGGGTCAACGCCCGACAGGACCGCAGATGCTGTGGTGGGCCCTGTCTTTATTGAGGAGGCGTTAAGTCATGTACATGCGCAATACGATCTTCCTGAACAGCGAGCTCCCCAGCCGCCTGCGGCCTGTTCTGAGCGTCAAGCTCCGCCAGGTCCGGGGCATCGTCTCAGCTGTTGTCGAAGAAAAGAAGGTCACTGTCTACTATATGGGACGGCTGGACCTGCGGGCGCTCCAGCTCTTCGTCCGCGCTTTTGAAGAGAAATATGGCCGCAAGAAAGAAGCCAAGAACGACGATATGGACGTCGCCACGTACCGCCGGGAAGCGATTATCTCCGTCGGCGGCTTCATCGCCATGAACATCCTGCGCAAGGTCAATCCGGAATTTTACGGGTCGATCCTCTTGTTTCGCCGATTATTTACCTTATATATTGCACGCCGTTACATTAAGAACGGCATCCTGGGCCTCGTAAAAGACCGTCAGGCCAATGCCGACACGCTGACGGCGACGGCTGTCGCTGCGTCCGTCCTGGCCGGCAAGCCCGAATCGAGCCTGACCCTCCTGGCCCTGTCGAACGGCGCCGAAATGATGACCGAATACGCCGCCGAAAAGGCACGCCGTCAGATTTCGGGCCTGCTCAAACTAGACCAGCGCGACGTCTGGCTCGTCGAAAACGGCCATGAACGCAAGGTCCCCGTCGAATCGCTGAAGCGGGGCGACCTCATCGCCGTCCACCTGGGCGAAAAGATTTGTGTCGACGGCAGCGTCGTCAGCGGCAATGCCGCCGTCAACCAGGCGTCCATTACGGGTGAATCGAACCCGGCCATCAAGCAGGAAAAATCGCCGGTCTATGCCGGCAGCGTCATCGAAGCGGGCGACCTGGTCATCCGCGTCGAGAAGGTCGGCGCCGATACGTCCCTGGCCCAGATCATCCACCTCGTCGAAGAAGCTCAGACCCGCCGGGCACCGGTCCAGAACTTTGCCGATAAGATGGCCAATCTCCTGGTTCCTATCTCCTTCATCGGCGCAGCCATCGTCTACGGGGCGACCAAGGACTGGCAGCGCGTCCTCAATCTCTTGTTCATCGACTTCTCGTGCGGCCTGAAATTGTCGACGGCAACGGCCATCTCAGCAGCTATCGGCGTAGCCGCCCGCAAAGGGATCCTCATCAAAGGTGGCAACTACATCGAAAACCTGGCCGACATCGACACGGTCGTCCTCGATAAGACTGGGACCATCACTATGGGCGTTCCGCAGATCGACCATATCGAAACGGTCGAAGGCGTCGACCATAAGGAAATGATCCTCCTGGCCGCGTCGGCTGAAATGCACTCGGTCCATCCCCTGGCCGTAGCCGTCCAGAAATACGTCAATGCCCAGGGCTGGCAGACGCCGCCGCACGCTTCGTCGGAAACGGTCGTCGCCCGCGGCATGAAAGCTGCCGTGCCGGACTTTGAAGGCTACGAAGGCGGGGACGTCCTCGTCGGCAGCCGCCGCTTCATGACCGAAGAAGGCGTAGAAGGCATGCCGGCCACGGACAACAAGACGTGGGGCAAGAACCTCTTGTACATCGCCCGCAATGGCCGGTATCTCGGCTTTTTGGTCATCCAGGACCCGGTCCGTCCGGGCATGAAGAAGACCTTGAACCGCATGCGCCGCCTGGGCATCGACGAAGTTGTCATGCTCACGGGGGATTCCAAGGACGTCGCCGCCGAAGTCGCCCGCGACATGGATATCGACTCGTATCATGCCGAAATCCTGCCGGAAGACAAGGCCAATTACGTCATGAAAATGCAGAAGCGGGGCAACGTCATGATGGTCGGTGACGGCATCAACGATGCGCCGGCCCTGGCCTTTGCCGATATCGGCGTCAGCCTCGGCGGCAACAAGACGGACATCGCCGCTGAATCGGCAGCCATCACCATCCGTTCTGAAGACCCGTCGAAACTGTACGATGCCCTGTACATCGGGCGGGAAACGATGCGGGCCATCAACCAGAACTTTACGGCTACCATCGTAGTCAACTCGGCAGCCATGCTCCTCGGCGCCTTAGGGAAGATCAGCCCCCTCTGGGCCGCTGTCATCCATAACACAGCCACCCTGGCCGTCGTCCTCAACAGCGTCCGCATCCTCAAACCGGCGCGGACCATCCGCCGTTCCGCATAGTAAGGGAGCGCCCATGCCCATGATTTGTAGGGGCTCGCATGTGGCGAGCCCGTCAGATATATGTAAGCTGTCTGTGAACGGATTGGCGTGAACGGGCGCCCCTAAAAAGGGACTTGTCGCAAAACGACAAGTCCCTTTTTTTATAAATGAATTTCAATAACATCTATTGACAGACTATGTGAAAAAATATATAATGTTTTTGTTAATGAAACATATTATCATAAAAGAAGGGATGTGTGAGTATTATTTACGGAGCTGAAAGGAGCGAGGTAAATGAGTGTCGTCATCGTAGGTGGAAATGATTGTATGGTTTGTCGTTATAAGCGTATCTGCAAAGAATACGATTATAAGGCCAAAGTCTTTACACAAGTACCGAGCGATTTCAAGTCGAAAATCGGATCGCCGGATCTTGTCGTGTTATTTACCAGCACCGTGAGCCACAGTATGGTCCGCTGCGCCATCAAGGAAGCGCAGCGCAAGAACGTCGAAGTCGTCCGTTCCCATACGAGCAGCTCGAACGCGCTGAAGAGCATATTAGCCGCCCGGACGGAAGAAGCCGTCTGAGGGCCAGAAAAGGGGAGTTAGTCATGAAAATTGTTTCATTAGCCGACATGAAAGTCGGCCAGTCGGGCGTCGTCGAAGCCTTAGAAGGGCGGGGGAACATCCAGCACCGCCTCGTCGACATGGGCGTCGTCAAGGGCTCGCACATTACGGTCTTCAAAAAGGCCCCGCTTGGAGACCCTGTCGAAGTCAAAGTCAAAGGGTGCGCACTGGCATTGCGTATGAATGAAGCGGCCATGATTTCCGTCGCTGTTGAATCATAAAGGGGGTACATAGTAGTCATGGAAAATGCAGCAAAAATCAAGATTGCCCTGGCCGGCAATCCGAACTGCGGTAAAACGACGATTTTTAACAACATTACCGGCGCCAAACAGCACGTCGGCAACTATCCTGGCGTTACTGTCGAAAAGAAAGAAGGCCATCGCACCTTCAACGGCAAGGACCTGCTCTTCGTCGACCTGCCGGGTACATACAGCCTGACGGCGCGGTCCTTGGACGAAGTCGTCGCCCGTAACGTCATCATCAATGAAAAACCGGACATCATCGTCAACGTCCTCGATGCGTCCAACCTGGAACGTAACTTATATCTGGCGGCACAGCTTGTCGAACTGGGCCGGCCCATGGTCATCGCCCTGAACATGATGGACATTGCCGACCGCATGGGCATCAAAATCGACTTCAAGAAACTGGGACAGCAGCTCGGCGCCGTCGTCGTGCCCCTTGTCGGCAGCAAGAACATCGGCACGAAAGAATTGCTCGACGCCATTTCCGGCACGCAGACGAAGGACCTGGTCAATGCCAAAGTCGATTATGGTCCCGACGTCGAACCGGCTATCGCCAATTTGACCGATGCCATCGAAAAAATGGGCATCATCAAATATCCGGTCCGCTGGCTGGCTGTCAAGCTCTTGGAGAACGACTCTGATGCCGTCGAAAAAGTCCGTGCCATGGAAGGCACCCAGTCCATCCTGGCCCTGGCTTCGACCCTGCGCGATTCTCTGACCAGCAAGATTGATTTGGATTTTTATTTCGCTCAATGCCGATATCAATTCGCAACAGACGTATTTAATAAATCGATTATCAATGTCGGTTCCAGCGACTCCTTATCCGATAAGATCGACAGTGTCTTGACTCATCGCTATTTAGGGATTCCTATTTTCCTGGCCCTCATGTGGCTCATGTTCGTCGTCGTCATCAACGTTGGCGCTTACCCGCAGGGATGGCTCGATACGGGCTTTTCCATGCTCGGCGACTGGTGCAGTGATGTCATCGAAGATGACCAGCTCCGGTCCCTCGTCGTCGACGGCGTCATCGGTGGTGTCGGCTCCGTCCTGTCCTTCGTCCCGCTTATCGTCCTCTTGTATTTATTCATCAGCCTTCTCGAAGATACGGGCTATATGGCCCGCGCCGCTTTCCTCATCGACCGCGCCATGCGTGCCCTGGGGCTGCACGGCAAGTCCTTTATCCCCATGATCCTCGGCTTTGGCTGCAACGTACCGGGCATCATGGCCGCTCGTACCTTGGATAACGAAAAAGACCGTCTGGTCACGATCCTGGCCTGCCCGTTCATGAGCTGCGGCGCCCGCCTGCCCGTATACACCCTGCTCATCGCTGCTTTCTTCGGCGCTTCCGGCCACGGCGGTACAGTCCTCTTCGGCATTTACCTCTTAGGCATCGTTATTTCCATCTGCGTCGCCCTGGTCCTCCGTCACACGACCTTTAAAGGGGAACAGGAACCGTTCGTCATGGAAATGCCGCCGTATCACATTCCGACCTTGAAAGGCGTCCTCATGCACATGTGGGAACGCACGGTCTTGTACCTCAAGAAAGCCGGTACCTTCATCCTCGGTGCCTCTGTCCTGGTTTGGTTCCTCACAGCTTACCCGGTGGATGTCGATTATTCTCAGGATTTCGATGCCGCTAAAGATCAGGTCACAGCCGAAATGGAACAGAAACAATCTGACATCCTCCAGTCCTATGGCCTCAGTGCTATCGAAGACAATGACGCCTTGAATGAGATGTATGAATCCATGGTCGCCGCCGCCGATGAAGCCGCTGACGAAGCCGATGAAAACGAAGCCGATACGGGCAACGCCTTGAACCCGGCTGCTGCTTTGAGCTCCGTCGAAGACCAGGTCAAAGACTCTGAAAATGCAGAAGATAACCTCTTCATGGGCAAATACCCGCAGAGCTTCGCCGATCTCCAGGAACAGAATCCGGCCGTCTTCGCTCAGGCTCTGCCGCTCTTCGATGCCAAAGCCGATGCGGACGACGAAACGTCTAAGCTCGAAGATCAGCAGAATGCTGAAAAATTGGAACAGTCCTATGCGGCCCGCCTCGGTCACTTCGTAGAACCGGTCATCGCACCGCTCGGCTTCGACTGGAAGATCGGCGTAGGCCTCATCGCCTGCACGGCTGCTAAAGAAGTCATGGTCTCCACGCTGGGTACGATTTACAGCGTCGGCGGGGACGATACTCATGAATCGGGCCTCGTCGCTTACCTCAGAGATGATCCGGACTTCAACCAGGCCGTCGCCCTGTCGCTCATGGTCTTCGTCCTGCTCTACATGCCGTGCGTCGCTGCCATGGCCGTCATCAAACGTGAAACGGGCTCGTGGAAAATGCTCCTCGCCAGCAACGGCATGTGCCTCGTCCTCTCGTACGTCCTGGCCTTCGTCACCTATCACCTGGCCCTCATGGCCGGCCTCGGCGCCTAAGCCTTGAAACAACCCCTTCCATAACGTATAATGTTAGTGGCCTGCCTCCCCTCATAGGGGAGGTGGCCCAAAGGGCCGGAGAGGTTGCTCTCACAACTAATAATCGCTAATTTGCTAATCCCGGGAGGAGGTATATCTATGAGTCCTGCAACTATCATCGTCGCTATCGTCGTCCTCATGGCCGTAGCGTACTTCATCCATCATATCCGTGGTCTGTTCAACGGAACCACCAGCTGCTGCAGCCATTGCTCCGGCAGCTGCTCATCCAGCAGCAAAACAAAAACGGGAGGCAACTCGAAACTGCCTCCGTGCTGCCAGAAATAGCATAAGAAAAGGGGCTGTCGCACGTGCGACAGCCTCTTTTCTATTTTTTCAAATACGAATCGAAGAAGGTCGTGATGATGTCGAGTACTTCTTTTTGGTTCCAGTAGATGCCGCCATGGGCCGCGCCTTCTACCAGGTAGCGTTTTGACGGGACATGATGTTTCTGGAGGGCCTGGAAGAGCAGGTCCGTCTGGCTCGGGGAAACGACGGTGTCATTCGTGCCGTGCATGAGCAGCAGGGGCGCACTGGTCTGGGAAATGTACGTGATGGGGTTGGCCTTTTGGGCGCCTTCCGGATTGGCCAGGATGCCGCCGTCGTGGCCGCCGAATACGGCAGAGCCGTTCACCCAAAGGGCTTCGGTGGCGCCGGCCGATCGGTGGGCTTTTTTCACGGAATCATTATAGTCATCGCCGATGCGGGTCAGGTCAGAGAGTCCGTAGAGGTCGACGGCGGCTTTGACATCGCTGCCGACCTGGAGATTATCGCCTTTGTCGAAGGTTTTCGTGCCGCTGGTCGTCGCCGCCATCGCCGTGAGATAGCCGCCGGCACTGCCGCCGATGATGCCGATTCGTTCCGGGTCGATGCCAAATTGGTCTGCATGGGCTTTCAAATAGCGGATAGAGGCCTTCACATCTTCCAGGGGTTCCGGGAAGCGAGCCGTCGGTGCGACACGGTACTGGATGGAAGCGACGACATAGCCCGCTTCGGCCAGGTGCATGCGGAGCTGGATGCCATTGTCCTTATTGGCGTTGATGAAGCCGCCGCCTGTGACATAAACGATGGCAGGCAGTTTCGCAGCTGATTTCGGCTGAAGGATGTCCATCTTCATGGCCACGTTGGGGTAGCCCCGCATGGGGACTTGTTCATATACGACATCGGAAATCTGATTGATGACCGGTGTCTTTACCGGCACGGATAGCCTCGTGCTTTCTACTTTTCCCGGCATGTCTTTCGTCGCCGAGTCGACGTTTACCTGGGTGGCCATGGCATTGCCTCCTATACACATCAACCCCATCAAGGCCAGGGTTAGCAGCTGTTTTTTAGATTTGTGCTTGTGTCTGAATATTTTCATAATTCCTCCTTGAATTTTTTTGAATCGTGTTGTTTGCGAATTGCGGAGCTGAGGGAAGGAACCTTACGGACGGCGCCGCGACGCGAGACCGTAGGGAAGGGAGACGAAGAAGATGGCCCCGGCTACGTTGCCGGCAGTGACACAGACCAGGTTATAGAAATAATTCGTCAGGTTCACGGTGTCCGGATGGGGGGCCAGCATGGCCAGGGTCATGAGGGTCATGTTGGCGATGCAATGGCCGAAGCCGAGGGTATAGAAGACGTACAGGCACCAGAAGATCATGATCAGTTTGGCACTGTCCGAATGGCAGCGGAAGGTACACCACACGGCCAGGCAGACGAGGACGTTGCAGAGGATGCCCCGGCAGAAGATTTCCAGCGGCGGCAACGTCATCTTCAAAGCGGCGGCGTCCGTCAGAGCCTTGGCCATGGCGCCCGTATCGAGGCCTGTGCCATAGAAGATGGCCGACAGGATGAGGGCGCCGAGCCAGTTGCCGATATAGCAGACGACCAGCAGCTTGACGACGTCCCCGGCCGTTACTGTCTTGCGCCGCAGGCCGTTGTAGAGGATGAAGGCGTCACCGGTGAACATTTCCGCGCCGGCCATGATGACCAGGCTCAGGGCGACGCCAAAGGAGATGCCCATGACGATATGGGCCGATGGCTGTGGCCCGAGATAACTTTCGATGGCATAGGTCAGCAGGATGCCGAATCCCAGATAAGCCCCGCCCAGGAGGGACACCATGACGTAGCCCAGGGGATTTTCCTGGAGGAAATGGACCTTGGCCGCCGCGCCTTTGGCTGATGCTTCGTATTCTTTTTCAAACAAGTGGCTCACCTCATTCGTTTTTTTATCCATTATAGCATATTATTTTTCATCTTTTGGCAGGATTTTGGCGGGCCTGTGTCGAAATTTATAAAGTAAAGCAAATTCCGAAAGATAGGGGGCTCGTTATGAGACGATGGAAAGAATGTATCTTAGCCGGGCTGATTTCATGCTTTTTGGCCGTTCCCTGCCTGTCCCTGGCTAACGATGAGAAGATACCGGAAGGCGCGGGCGGAGGAGCCATCGCCTTGCAGACCGATGGGAAAAGCGACCTGTTGCAGGCCGTCCGGGCCAAGGATTATGATAAGGCCCTGCAGATCGTCAACGGCCAGATCGAAGCCCATCCCGGCGATGCCGATGCCTACGACCGCCGCAGCGCCATTTACGCCCTTTTGGGACGCTATGACCAGGCCCTGGCCGATTGTGACAAGGCCATTTCCCTGGAACCGGGCGCGGCCTTCCATTATTTCAACCGCGGCGCTATCTATGAACAGCGTAAAGAATACCAGCTGGCCGTCAACGATTATACCAAGGCCTTGTCCCTGAGCCAGAACGGGGATCACCTGCAGGGACTGATGTATTTCAACCGGGCCCGGGCCTATACGGCCATAGAAGCCTACGACAAAGCCCTGGCCGACCTCAAGCAGGGTGAAAAGCTGGCGCCGGCCTTCCCGCATAATTATTTCCTCGAAAGCCTGGTCTATGAAAAGAAAGGCGATAAGAAATTGGCCAATCGGAGCCGCCATGTCGGCGTCATGTACGAACTCATGCACCGCGGCGATTACTTCCTGGCCGGGTCCGTCGCCGAAGAAGCCGGTTTCTATGACCAGTCCCTGGCCCTGCTCCAGGAAGCAGTGAAAAGCCATCCCGACGACAGCCGGGTCTATTCCGAACGGGGCCTGGTCTATGCCAAGATGGGTCAGGATGAGCTGGCCATTGCCGACTTGACCAGAGCCCTGGCACTGAAGGAAACGGCTATGGATTACAACAACCGCGGCGAATGTTACCGCCACTTGAAACAATTCGACCTGGCCAAACGGGACTACGACCAGTCCATCCGCCTGGCGACAGATGATGACGATAAGCTGGCCGTCTACGACAGTCTGGGCCAACTGGCCATAGACCAGGGCGACTACCGGCGGGCGGTGCAGTACCTGAGCCAGGCCCTGGCCATCAAGCCCTATGAAGACGGCTATCGCCTGCGCAGCCAGGTCTGGCGCAAGTTAGGCGATACGAAGAGAGCTGACCAGGATGAAGCAGCGGCCCAGGAAATCGAGCAGCGCGAGCTCCTGGGTTCGTAACTGGACTTTTCAAATTCCCCTGAATATGATATAATTGAAATGTTGTTCGTGAAAACAAGTAAATGTCATACACATAATTTCAGTATTTTAAGGGGGAATTTAATGAAGAAGTCTATCATTACCATTCTGTTTCTCTGCTGTCTTATGGGAACCGTCACGGCTTCGGCTGCACAGGTCAAAGATGCGGAAACCGTATCTCCGGCCGTCGCTGCCATGGCTCAAGTACAGGCACAGGACAAAGCCAAAAAGAAAGATAAAACCACTGAAAATAAAAACTCCGATAAGATCGGTGACCGCCTTCGGGACCGCGTCCACGCCCTGATTCCGGCATCGGCCTTTTCTAATATCGACAACCCCGGGACGATTACGCCCGACACTGTCAAGTACCACTATGCCGAATCGCAGCACATGGCTACGCCGGTCACGGCCTGGAACCGTCAGAAATATGAAGACCAGTACCAGTATCAGTACCAGCATGACTCGTATGATGCGGCCATTGCCGACGCCTATGCGTACCGCCGTGATTTCGGCAAGAGCAACCTGCGCAAGTGGAGCAGCACTGAAGGCATGGATACGCCGTGGGACAGCAACTGGACGACCGATACGGCTCATTTCCAGAGCTCGACCATCGCCTTCCTGGACCGTCTGAATACGGAAGCCCGCCAGGCCGGCATTTCCTTCGTCATTACCGGCGGTGCCGAAAGCGGTTACCACGCCAGCGGTATCTATTCCCATGAAAATGGTTATAAAGTCGACATCTCCGATGATGGCATCTACCAGGGCACCAAAGCCTACGAAGTCCTCATCAACGCCTTGTCGCCGTATAAACACCAGATTACCCACGAATGGGACAAGAACCACTACGACATCACGATCTATCCGGAAAATTATAAAGGGTAAGAAACAACTTCAAACTCAAAAGGGCTTGTCGTACGACGACAAGTCCTTTTTTGTACCCGAAAGGAGCTATTATGAAGCGAAGGGATTGGGATGGCTATTTTGCCTCCCTTATTGGCGACAGCGGGACCTGCGTGCCCGGCCTGGCCGTCCTGGCCTATGCCGGCGGCCGTGAGGTCTACCGCTTTGTCGGCGGTGTCCGCCGCATGGCCGGGGCACAGACCTGGCCCATGACGGAAGACAGCCGTTTCCGCATGGCGTCCGTCTCCAAGATGTTCACGGTCTTTACGATTATGCAGCTCGCCGAAGCAGGGAAGCTGTCCCTCGACGAGGATGTCAGCGAGTACCTCGGCTTTCGCCTGCGCCATCCGTCGTATCCCGACATGCCCATTACGCTCCGCAGCCTGGCTTCTCATACGTCGGGCTTGCGCGATGGCAAAGTCTACAGTATCCCGCCATCCGTCAGCGTCCGGGCCTTCTTTACGCCAGGCAGTCCCTATTGGGAAGGCGGCGCCCATTTCGCGCCGGCCGGACAGGCACCGGGCGCCTATTTCACCTATTGCAACCTCAACTACGGCCTCTTGGGGACGGTCATCGAAGCCGTGACGGGCCAGCGTTTCGACCAGTATCAGAAGACCCATATCCTGAAGGACCTGGACTGCCGGGCTGATTACGTGCCGGGCAACCTGGAAGCGCCTGAGTTCGCCCGCTTAGGGACGATTTACCGCAAGCAGGATAGACAGGGCCGGTGGGAGGAAAAAGGCCCCTGGCAGGGAATTATGGACGATTTTGGCGGTGTCCAGCCGCCAAGGGAGACCCTGTCCTTGCAGAATCCCTATGCCCAGGACGTCTGTCAGACTTACGACCTGGCCGGTTATCAGCCTGGGACCAATGCGACGATTTTTTCTCCCCAAGGCGGCCTGCGCCTGTCCCTGGAAGAATTGGGCCACGTCCTGGCAATGTTTCTTCACGACGGCCGTTACGCCGGGCGGCAGGTCCTCCGGCCCGCTTCGCTCCAGGCCCTGTTCAGCCCGCAATGGACCTATGACGGCCACAATGGCGATACGTGCGGCCAGACCCTGCTGACCTATGGCCTGGGCGAGTTCTTCGTCGACGGCAGAGGGCCGGCCCGCTGCTGCCGTACCAAGGCCATCGATTTATGGGGCCATACGGGCCAGGCCTTTGGCCTCTTATCGGGCCTTTTCATCCGTCCCGGGACGGGAAGCGGCTTTGCTTATGTCATGAATGGGGAGGCCCTGGCCGAAGACGACGACCCGCGCAGTGCCGGTCAGTTCAGCCGCAATTATATTTGGGAAGAAAAGGTCATGGACGGCCTGTGCCGGTTGATTGACGGCCTATAAGGGCTGTGCTATGATAGTGAAATGTAAATGACATTCCCTATAGGAAGGCGATAACGATGAATGCATATGAAAGTACCATGAATTTTACGCGCCGCGCCGTCTGGGCCCAGATTGACCTGGACGCAGCCGCTCACAATATGCGCCAGATCCGCAAACACGTCGGTCCTGACGTCAAGATTGCCGCCGTCGTCAAGGCCAATGCCTACGGTCACGGCAGCGTCGAACTGGCCAAGACCTTTGCCGAAAACGGCGCCGATTGTTTTGCCGTATCCAGCCTGGACGAAGCCGTCGAACTTCGCCGCTACGCGCATATCGACAAGGAAATCTTCATCCTCGGCCATACCGATGCCCGGCGGACGGAAGAACTCCTGACCTATGACATCGAACCGGCCGTCTTCAACTTGAAGAACGCTGAATTTTTCTCGCAGGAAGCCCAGCGCCTGGGCAAGACCTTGCGCGTCCACATCGCCGTCGATACGGGCATGAGCCGCGTCGGTTTCCAGGTCAATGAATTTAGCGTCTCTGAAATCAAGGCCATCGCCGCCCTGCCCAACATCGAGATCCGCGGCATGTTCACTCATTTTGCCGTCTCCGATATCAAGGACAAGACCTTTACGCGCGAACAGTACGGCCACTTCCGCTGGATGTGCAAGCGCATGGAAGAAGAAGGCATCCACATCGCTCTGCGCCACTGCTGCAACAGTGCGGCTGCCCTGGAACTGCCGGAATACTATTGTGACATGGTCCGGCCGGGCATCATCATGTACGGCTGCGAACCGTCGCCGGATGTCGATATCAAGCCCTATGACCTGCGGCCGGTCATGTCCCTGCGCTGCTGCATTGCCCATGTCAAACTCATCGACGCCGGGGCGACGGTCAGCTATGGCCGCCATTATACGGCACCGTCGCGCCGGAAAATCGCGACCCTGCCTGTCGGTTATGCCGATGGCTATTCGCGTATCCTGTCGGGGAAAGTCGACGTCCTCTATCATGGCCACCGCGTCCCCCAGGTCGGCGCCATCTGCATGGACCAGTGCATGATCGACGTCAGCGGCGAAGCCAATGTCCATGCCGGTGACGAAGTCGTTCTCTTCGGCCGCCAAGGCGACAGCTTCATCCCCATTGAAGAAATCGCCGCCGCCTGCGGCACCATCAATTACGAAATCATGTGCAACATCTCGCGCCGCGTCCCCCGCGTCTACATGAAGAACGGCAAAGTCGTCGGCCGCGAAGAATATTTATTTGATAAACCGTAAGAAATCGTTCATCGTAGGCCGTTCATCGATGTAGGGGCCGCCATAGTCGGCGGCCCGCCTGAATCCTGTGAATAGCCTTATTCAGTATTTGTGTGAATCTTCGACAAACGATGAACGACAAACGAACCACGAAAAAGGATTGCTGCGTCAGCAGCAATCCTTTTTTATCCCTTCCATGATTTTGTTGCAAGTGGTATACTGTATATATAATACACGCATATATAGATGCAAAAATAATCATAAAGAAGGCGGTGTTGTATTATGGATTGGAATAACAAAACAGCGGCTAATGTCAAAGCCATCAAACCCTCGGGGATCCGCAAGTTCTTCGATATTGCGGCTCAAGTCAAAGGGGTCTTGTCCCTGAGTATCGGTGAACCGGATTTTGCCGCACCGGACAAGGTCCTGGACGCCATGAAGGCCAGCCTCGATGCCAAGGAAACGAGTTATACCGGCAATTCAGGCATGATGGAGCTCCGTGAAGCCATTAGCCAGCACTTTGAAAAGCGCTATGGCGTCCATTATGACCCAAAAGACGAAATCCTGGTCACCGTCGGCGTCTCCGAAGGCCTGGCCATGGCTCTCTTGGCCATTACCGAACCGGGCGATGAAGTCATCATCCCCGACCCGGCCTATGTCGCCTATCCGGCGTCTGTCGAACTGGCCGGCGGGACGCCGGTCTTCGTGCCGACCTATCCGGAACACGACTTCAAATTGACTGTCGAAGCCTTGGAAAAAGTCATCACGCCCAAGACGAAAGCCATCGTCATCGGCTATCCCAACAACCCGACAGGGACGGTCATGTCTGCCGAAGAACTGATGCCCATTGCCAAATTTGCCGAAGAACACGACCTCATCGTCTTGTCCGATGAAATCTATTGTGAACTCATGTACGGCGATGCCAAATTCACATCCTTTGCCAAATTGCCGGGCATGCGCGAACGGACGGTCATCTTCAACGGCTTTTCCAAGGCCTATGCCATGACCGGTATGCGCCTGGGCTATGTCTGTGCCCCGCGGGAAGGCCTGGCGCCTATTTTGAAGCTCCATCAGTACGCCATCATGTGTGCCAATACGACGGCCCAGGTCGGCGGCATCACGGCCCTCAAGGAATGTGATGATGACGTCGAAGCCATGCGCCAGGAATACGACCGCCGCCGCAAAGTCATCTATAAAGGCCTGTGCGATATGGGACTGCCCGTCTTTGAACCGAAAGGGGCTTTCTACATCTTCCCGGATATCCGCTGCACGGGTATGACGTCGGCCGAATTTTGTGAAAAACTGGTCCAGGAAGAAAAAGTCGCCGTCGTCCCAGGTACGGCCTTTGGCGACCAGGGCGAAGGCTTCGTCCGCATTTCTTACGCCGCCAGCATGGACACCATCCAGGAAGCCCTGAAACGCATGGCCCGCTTCGTGGAGAAATATAAAAGTTGTTAGTGACTACTAGTCACTAACAATGGAGCCACTAAAAAAAGGATTGTCGCACGAAGGCTTCTGCCATCATGCGAGGGCCCTTTTTCTTAAATGTTTGAGGTTTGATGTTTGAGGCGATGGCTTTTAAATTTTGTCCCCTCCACATCAAACTTTCAACTTCAAACTTCAAACTCAAAAAGCGCTGTCGTAAAGACAGCGCTTTTTTTCTAGAAAAATCGTCCGATAAGGGGCATTTTGGCAGCGTCTTCTTTGGTGACGCCTCCGTTGAGGACCATGCAGCCGATGTAGATGGCCGACCCGACGATGCAGGTCAGGAAGAGGTCCAGGAAGAGTCCCAGGTAGGGGAAGAGGAAAGCGTACATGAAATACATGGCGACGCCCATGATGGCGGCGGAGACGATGTTTTTCAAGACGACTTTGACATCGATGACGTAGCCGATTTTACGGTAAATGAAGAACATGTTGAGGACGGCGGCGACGCCGATGTCGGCCACCGTCGCATAGGAAGCCCCGGTGATGCCCAAGGTCGGGATGGCGACCAGGAACCAGTTGCACAGGACCTTGGCGACACAAGCGACAGCCATGTTGATGACCGGGATCTTCGGCTTCTTCAGCCCCTGGAGGATGGCCGTCGAAATCTGGTGCAGCCCCAGGAAGCAGATGGCGATGGCCACAGCCCGCGTCGCTTCCGTCGCGGCCGGTGCATTGTAGATGAAGGTGACGATCGGTTCGGCCATGACGTAGAGGATGACGCTGAACGGAATGGTGACCAGGAAGGAAATGCGCATGGACGTCGCCGTCCGTTCGCGGATTTCATCGTATTCCTTCAAGGTGAAGCTGTGGCTGATGGCCGGTACCAGGCTCATGGCCATGGCAGCCGTCAGGATAGTGGCCAGATTGATGAGCGGTACGGACATGCCCGTCAGGTAGCCGAACAGTTCCGTTGCCTGATGGGTCGAATAGCCGGCCACTTCCAGCCGCCGCGGGACGATGAGCAGGTCCAGGTTGGATACGACGGGGAGCATGATGCTCGACAGGGAAATGGGGATGGCCAGGATGACCAGGCGCTTCAAGATGTGTTTGATGCTTTCCTGTTCGAACGTCGGCCCGCCGACGGGGAGGGTCCGCTTCAGTTTATAGTAGTAATAGACCAGGACCAGCCAGGCCGCAAACCCGCCGGCGCCGGCACCGAGACTGGCACCGCCGGCAGCATAATCGAGGCCGTACGGCAGGAGGAGGGCGGCGAAGCCGAGCATGACGACGACGCGGACCAGCTGTTCGACGATCTGGGAAATCGCCGTCGGCGTCATCTGCTGCCAGCCCTGCAAGTAGCCGCGGTAACCGGCGATGATCGTCGTGAAGAAGATGGCCGGTGCCAGGGCGATGAGCGAATAATAGGCCCGGCTTTCGCGGATGATGTGTTCATCGATGAGGAAGCTGGAGCCGAAGAACATGAGGATGCTCAAAAAGAGCGCCGTCGTACACAGCATGGACAGGGACACGTGGAAAATGCGCTGGGCGCCGAAATAGTCCTGTTTCGCTACTTTTTCAGCTGTGATGATGGAAATTGCGATCGGCAGGCCGGCACTGGAAATATCGAGTGCCAGCAGGTAAATCGGGAAGGCCATCTGGTAGATGCCGATGCCTTCACCGCCGAGAATACGGGACAAGATGATCCAGTTGATACTGCCAATGGCTTTGACGACAAAGCCTGACAAGGTCAGGATCAATGTGCCGGAGATAAACTTGTTTGCCATGATAACCCCTTAACTCTATAGAATTTTTACCAACATAACAACTAATTTTAGCACATTTGCCAGAGGTTGTATATAGGAAAAGGGATTGTGCACGAAGGCTTCTGTCATCATGCATAATCCCTTTTCCTATATTGTTTGATGTTGCGGGTTTGATGTTTGATGTGAATGCTTTAAATTTATAGCCAGCCACTTCAAACATCAAACATCAAACTTTGTACTTCCCCAAAATGTCCATAAATTCTTTGCCCGTAATCGTTTCTTTTTCGTAGAGGTACTTGGCCAGGGCATCCAGGGCCGGACGGTGGTCTTCCAGGATTTTCTTGGCCTTGGCGTGTTGTTCCTTGACGACGGAGACGACTTTGGCGTCGATGTATTTCTGCGTTTCCGGCGCGCAAGCCAGGGACGTGTCGCCGCCGAGATATTTATTGGTGACCGTTTCCATAGCGACCATGTCGAATTCGTCCGTCATGCCGTAGCGGGTAATCATGGCCCGGGCCAGCTTGGTCGCCTGTTCGATGTCGTTCGAAGCGCCTGTCGTGACCTGGTGGAAGACGACTTCTTCGGCAGCCCGGCCGCCGGTGAGGGTGGCAATCTTATTTTCCAGTTCTTCCCGGGAGAGGATGTATTTATCCTGCTGGTCGACTTGCATGGTGTAGCCCAGGGCGCCCGACGTGCGGGGGATGATGGTGATTTTTTGGACCGGTGCCGAATGGGTCTGGAGGGCAGCGACCAGAGCATGGCCGATTTCGTGGTAAGCGACGGTCCTCTTTTCATCGTCCGACAAGATGGCGTTCTTCTTCTGATAGCCAGCGATGACGACTTCAATGCTTTCTTCCAGGTCAGCCTGGCTGACGGCATCGCGGTGGTCGCGGACAGCGCGCAGAGCCGCTTCGTTGACGATATTGGCCAGTTCGGCTCCGGAAGCTCCGGCAGCCATGCGGGCGATGGTGTGGAAGTCGACGTCGTCGCCGAGGACGACTTTCTTGGCATGGGCCTGGAGGATGGCTTCACGGCCTGCCAGGTCAGGCAGTTCGACAGGGACGCGGCGGTCGAAACGGCCTGGCCGCAGCAGGGCCGGGTCCAGCGATTCCGGCCGGTTCGTCGCGGCCAGGATGACGACGTTGTCGTCGGCGTTGAAGCCGTCCATTTCCGTCAGCAGCTGGTTCAGCGTCTGTTCCCGTTCGCTGTTGCCCATGGCATTGCCTGTACGCTTCTGACCGATAGCGTCGATTTCATCGATGAAGATGATGCACGGCGCTTTCTGTTTGGCCTGCTGGAAGAGGTCGCGGACCTTGGAAGCCCCCATGCCGACGAACATTTCCACGAATTCCGAACCGGCAATGGGGAAGAAGGGTACACCGGCTTCGCCAGCGACGGCTTTGGCCAGCATGGTCTTGCCGGTGCCCGGCGGGCCGACGAGGAGGACGCCTTTGGGCATCTTGGCCCCGATTTTGGCGTATTTATCGGGATGGTGGAGAAAATCGACAATTTCCGACAGGTTTTCCTTGGCTTCATCTTCACCGGCGACGTCATCGAAATGGATGCCGTTAGCCGACGGGACATAGACCTTGACCTGGTTCTTGGCGCCGAACATGAGGGAATTGCCGCCGCCGCGGTTCATGAGCCTGCGGTTGAAATAGTGGCCGATGCCGAAGAAAATCAGGATCGGCAGGATCCAAGCGATGAGGAAGTCCGTAAAGGGCGAATCCTTTTCCTTGATGACTTCATTAAAGGAGACCTTGGCCTTGTGCAGTCGTTCCGTCAGCTGCGGGTCGTTGACGACGCCCGTGCGGTATTCCTTGCCGTCTTTGTCCTTGAAGAGAATCTGGTTTTCTTCAATCTGGACGTCGGCAATCTGTTCGTCTTCGGTCATGTTCATGAACGTCCCGTAGTCGACCTGTTTGACGCTCTGCGAGTCGTAGTACGGCCGGGCAATGGCGTTGAATATGAAAATGACAGCCAAAGCGACGATATAGTAGAATAAAATCGGTTTTTTCTTTTCTTTGACTTCTTTCACGATCCGTCACATCCTTTTGTGTTTTATCTATTCTTTATATTGTACACCCGTGGGGGCTGTTGGCAAGGGGAAAGCCTCCCTTAATAGGGGAGGTGGCCCAGAGGGCCGGAGGGGTTGCTCTTAGGGTTTGATGTTTGACGTTTGATGTGATGTGTGATACGGTAAAGACAAATCTACAGAGAAAGTGAAGAGCATATAATGAATATACTGACAGTAGAAAAGGTAAAGAAATCTTACGGCCTGCGGGTCCTCTTCGACGACGTGACCTTTGCCATCGACGGCGGTCAGAAACTGGGCCTCATCGGCCTCAACGGTGCCGGCAAGACGACACTCTTGAAAATCATCGCCGGCCTGACCGACACGGACAGCGGCGACATCTGGCGCAATCCCAAGGCGCGCATCCATTACCTGCCGCAGGAACCGCAGTTCGTCGCGGGCCATACGGTCCTGGAAAGCGTCCTCGACGGCGACCTGCCGGTCATGAAGCTCCTCCAGCGCTACGAAGAAGCCGTCCAGCGCGATGATGATGCGGCTGTCGTCGCCCTCAGCGCCGAAATGGACGAACAGCAGGCGTGGGAACTGGAAGCCCATGCCAAGATCATTCTCAGTAAATTGGGCATTTCCAACTTTTCCCAGTCCGTCGACGAATTATCCGGTGGCCAGCGCAAACGCCTGGGCCTGGCCCGGGCTCTGATCATGCCCTGCGACCTGCTGATCATGGACGAACCGACGAACCATCTCGACGACAAGACCATCCTGTGGCTGGAAGAATACCTGCGCGACAGCAAGGCGGCCATCCTCCTCAGCACGCATGACCGCTACTTCCTGGACTGCGTCGCCGATTCCATGATCGAACTCGACCGGGGCCACGTCTATACCTACGTCGGCAATTACGGCCAGTACCTGGAACAGCGCCAGACCCGGCTGGAACGGGAAGAAGCGAGCGAAGCCAAACGGCGCAACCTCATCCGCCGGGAAAAAGCCTGGATCCAGCGCGGCGCCCAGGCCCGGTCGACCAAGCAGAAGGCCCGTAAGGAACGGTATGAACAGCTCTGCGCCATCGAAGCGGGCAAACCCATTGGCGAAGTGGAAATGTTCGATACGTCTGTCCGCCTGGGCAAGACTATCATCGACATCGACGACATGGCCTTTGGCTACGACCCGGCCCGCCCGCTGTTCCAGCACGTGACCTACCACGTCGTCAAACACGACCGCATCGGCATCATCGGCGAGAACGGCGTCGGCAAGTCGACGCTGCTCCAGGTCCTGGCCGGCCAGCTGGCGCCGACAGCCGGGACGGTCACCATCGGCCAGACCGTGCGCTTCGGCTTCTTCACTCAGCAGCTGCCCCAGTTCGACGAAGGCATGCGGGTCATCGATTACGTCCAGGAACACGGCCATTTCGTGACCAATCAGTTCGGCCAGCGCATCTCGGCGACGCGCCTGTTGGACCAGTTCCTGTTCACCGAAGAGATGCAGTACACCTACATCGCCAAGCTGAGCGGCGGCGAACGGCGGCGCCTGTACCTGCTGCGCCTGCTCATGGACCAGCCCAACGTCCTCCTCCTGGACGAACCGACGAACGACCTGGACATCCCGACGCTGACCGTCCTCGAACGCTACCTCGACACCTTCCAGGGCGTGGTCCTCGTCGTATCGCATGACCGCTACTTCCTGGACCGGGTGGTTGATAAACTTTTCACATTAGAAAAGGGGACCTGGGACCGCTTTTATGGTGACTATAGCGAATACTTGGAGGAAAAATACAGCCATCACCAGGAAAAGAAAGGTGAAAAGGCCACTGCACCTTCTATTACTAAAACGAATATTACGCCAGCCAAAACAAAAGCCGGCCTGACGTCGCGGCAGGAAGAAGAACTGCGGCGCATCACGGAAGAACTGCCGCGCTACGAAGCCATGCTCAAGGGCCTCAATGCGGCCATTGCCGCGGCGGGGAGCAATTATGAAGAAGTGGAGTCGCTGCTGTCGGAACAGAAGGAAACCCAGGAGAAAGTCGATGCGCTGACAGAAAGATGGTGTGAATTAGAGGACTTAAAGGCATAGGCGATGACAAATTTACCTATATATTACAAAAAAGCATAGAATATATGGTAAAAAGGGTAGATGAATTACACAAAAGTAATGGAAATCTATGGCACTTTGTATTATCCTATAGGTAATGAAGTTTGTGATAAAATGTTACATAGTTACTGTTAGTTACACTTACTGAATTTCTGACCGAAAAGGAGTATCTGCATATGCCTGAATTTCATTCCCGTTTTGAAAAAATTGACCGTCGTGTTCCCATTGATGAACACAACTGTGCCGTTCAATTTGACGTAACGAAGTGTAAGAACTGCACCTTATGTCGCCGGGCCTGTGCCGACACACAGACTGTGTTGGACTACTACTCCCTGTCCAGTACAGGGGACATGCCCATCTGCGTACATTGCGGCCAGTGTTCGTCTGCCTGCCCCTTTGGTGCCATCGTCGAAGTCAACGATGTGGACAAAGTCAAGGCGGCCCTGAAAGACCCTGAAAAGATCGTCATCTTCCAGACGGCTCCGGCTGTCCGCGTCGGCTTAGGCGAAGCCTTCGGCATGGACCCCGGTACGTTCGTCGAAGGAAAGATGGTCGCAGCCCTGCGTACACTCGGTGCGGACTATGTCTTCGATACCGATTTCGGTGCCGACCTGACCATCATGGAAGAAGCGACGGAACTCCTGCACCGCCTGCAATCGGAAGAAATCCCTATTCCGCAGTTCACCAGCTGCTGCCCGGCATGGGTCGAATTTGCGGAAACCTTCTATCCGGACCTGCTCCAGCATCTGTCTTCGACGAAGAGCCCCATCAGTATCCTCAGCCCGGTCATCAAGACCTATTTCGCCCAGCAGAAGAACATCGACCCCAAGAAGATCGTCAACGTCTGCGTCACGCCGTGCACGGCGAAGAAAGCCGAAATCCGCCGTCCTGAACTGAGCGCTTCCGGCCTCTTCTGGGATGAACCGGAAATCCGCGATACCGATATCTGCATCACGACGCGGGAACTGGCCCAGTGGATCCAGGACGAAAACATCGACTTTGCCAGCCTCGAAGATAGCAAGTTCGACAAGGCTTTTGGCGAAGCCTCCGGCGGCGGCCGTATCTTCGGCAACTCCGGCGGTGTCATGGAAGCGGCTATCCGCACGGCATACCACATGTTCACAGGCCGTCCGGCCCCGAAGGACTTCATCCCCTTCGAACCGGTCCGCGGTCTCCAGGGCGTCAAGAAAGCGACGGTCATCTTCGGCCACTTCGTCCTTCACGTCGCTGCCATCAGCGGCCTGGGAAACGCCCGCGCCTTCATCGACGACCTCATTAAGAATGACGCCTTTGAAGACTACTCCTTCATCGAAGTCATGGCCTGCCCCGGTGGCTGCATCGGCGGCGGCGGTCAGCCGAAAGTCAAGCTGCCGCAGGTCAAGAAAGTCCAGGAAGCCCGCACGGCATCGATTTATAAGAGCGATGAAGAAACCGATATCAAAGCCAGCTGGCAGAACCCGGAAATCGAAACACTCTACGAAGCTTTCCTCGATGAACCGCTGTCAGAAATGGCCGAATTTACCTTGCACACCTACTTCTCCGACAAGAGCGACCAGCTGGGCCGCATGAAGAACCTCACGCCCCAGACCAACCCCATGTCGCCGAAGTACAAACCCCCGACAGAAGAATAGCCTCCCTTGTTAGGGGAGGTGGCCCAAAGGGCCGGAGAGGCTGTCTTAATGCGACAGCCTCTTTTTTTGCTTCCAAACACGATATTGACAACTAATATCATAAAATGTATAATAACTACGTACTTATTGGAACAAGCCATGTGACAAAGGGAACCATATAGGCGGAATCCTTATATGATGCGAGAGGAAACTAGGTACACTCGACCGCAGCGGATAGGGGAGGCCTTTATGATTTCCCTGTCACAGGCTTATACACAGAGAAAGAAGGTCATATTTATGAAAAAGAAAATCGTTACCTCCTTAGCCGCTATGATGGCTGTCGGTGCTGCCTGCGCCTTTGCTGCCAATCCCTTTGTCGACGTACCGTCTGACAGCTGGGCTTACAAATCCGTCGTCGAACTGGCTGACGCCGGCATCATTCAGGGTGTCGATGGACAGTATTTCCAGGGCAACCGCAACATCACCCGTTATGAAGCCGCTGAAATGGTTGCCAAAGCCATGGCTCACATGGACAAGGCGTCCGTCGAACAGCGTGCCCTCATCAACAAACTGGCTGACGAATACGCTGATGAACTGAACAACCTCGGCGTCCGCGTCAGTGCCCTTGAAAACCGCGTAGGTAACGTCAAACTCAGCGGCGATGCCCGTATCCGTTTCCAGCACCAGGATTCCAGCGAATCGAACGCTGGCTATAAGAATGATGCTTCTTGGGATTACCGCGTCCGCGTCCGGGCCAACGCCAAAGTCAATGACCGCACGAACGTAACATACGGCATCAGCACGGATGACATCAGCTTTGCCGATAATGGCGCAGCGAGCGACAACAAGAACATCTTCACAGACGACGCCAAAGTCGACTACAACTTCGGCGGCGACCACTGGAACCTCAGCGTCGGCCGTACCGATACGTATGTCCTGGGCGGTGAAAACGCTTACGGCTTCCAGTACGGTGACGTCTTTGACCGGGCTGAATTGAAATATACGAACGACCACTTCGCAGCTACGGCTGGCTATGGTAAATTCAAAGCCGGTGATACGGTAGACGAAGCTGTTGATGATGGCTTGGTCGAAGGCACTGGCCTTGTTGGTGTTAAGACAGGCTATGGCGAATTGGAAGGCTTCTTCGGCGGCGGCCGGGCAGCCGGTTCTGCTCTCGGCGTTTACTACAATGATTTCAATGGCATGAAAGGTTTCAAAGCTGACGACCTCTGGGGTGCTTATGCCAGCGTCAACTTCGGCAAATGGAACGCTTTGGCCAACTACGAAAAAATCAAAAATGATAACTCCGCTTATGATGATCCGGAAGTATGGATCGGCAAACTGACTTACGGTTCCGCTGACAGCGACGCTCGTGGCTCTTGGGATGCCTGGGTTGAATACCTCAACTCCGATAAAGGCGCTCTCCTCGGTGGTGCGACCAACTCCTGGCGTGATGACAGCGTCCTGGACAACGTCAAATCCTGGGGCGTCGGCATCGACTACACCCTGGCCAAGAACGTCATCCTCACGGCAGCCCAGACCTTTGGTACGCAGACTAAACACGGCAATGCCGCTGACCCTGACGAATTCACCGATGTAGAAATTAACTTCCTGTTCTAAAAGGCTCGCCTCATAGGGGAGCTGGCCGCTGAAAGCGGTCTGAGAGGTTGTCTCATAGAAGTTGTTTTATAGGGACTGTCTCATGAAGGCATCTGTCATCATGGGCGGTCCCTTTTGCTTTACATTATGTTTTTTGTAGGGGCTCGCATGTTGTCAAGAATAACATCGTTTACATTTTGTGCAAGGACATCCTTTACACTTTATGCAAGCACATCGTTTACAAATTTC